>ORMF010411298.1_pt1 | contig 169558 bp, 166 predicted proteins | sample 1779871 | NCBI WGS metagenome assembly ORMF01 (sample SAMEA104232316, study PRJEB22302) | groundwater metagenome | biome: forest; feature: aquifer; material: groundwater | place: USA | collected 2011-08-07 | depth 5.4 m | reverse complement strand
TAGCCGGCGCCAATCCGGTAAGTCCTTTTGTCAGCATGATTTATGCAATAAGCAAGCCTTTTATACTGCCTTTTGAAGGCATATTTCACAGAGGCTACACTCAAGGAGTGGAAACTACTTCAATTCTCGAACCATCGACTCTAGTCGCAATTGTTGTCTATGCTATTTTGGCTTGGGGAATTGTTAAGCTAATTTCAATACTCTCCGGTCACCCTCACAACACAGCCTAACCTCAATCTCAAGGTTTTTGTTCAATTTTGATATACTAATATCTATAAGTGATGAAAAAACTTTTTAAAAATAAAGTTGTATTGGTTTCGCTGCTTTTGGCAGTTGGACTAGTTTTTGTACTGTCGATAAATTACATTCTATATTTACGCAAAGCGCACAGCACATTTGATAACTATTATGCTTTTAGGGGTTGCTCGCAGCTTGTTGAGAGAGCAGATGATTTTGGGATCTGCAAGACTAGTGCCGGACAAACAATCAAGATTGTTAAATACCAGAACAAATGGTTTTTGGATGGCGACTTGCCGACTTGCGTGACTAGATTTTGCTTCTAGCCCTTCCGCTTTTTCTCTTTCTATTTTTAATACGTCCCGGCCAACAGACTGGCACTAGGATCGCAGCATAGCGAGAACCGCAAGCCAAGTTACAAACTTGGAGCTTAAAAAAATATGGCCCTTACCGTCACTTTTTCATCTCTCCTTCCCATGGAGTCATGAGTTGGAAGTAATTGCCGTCTGGGTCAGCAAAAGTAGCAATTTTCATTTTTTCATCTTCTGACGGATTATATGGCTCGGTCACAACTTCCGCACCAAGGCCTTTGATCCGCTCAAAATCTCCCTCGACATCCTTTGTTTCAAAATTGAGAAGGATTCGCTCAGGATTGGTACTCTTTCCATGGACTTTATCGTGCGGACCAATGGTAATAAACCCACTGCCGACTAAAAATCCAATATAACCACCATCGTCCATTTCCGGATCTTTTTCAAAGACTTTTTTGTAAAAGTCAGCAAGTTTTTCGGGGTTTTCGGAAAAAACTAAAATTGAACTAAAATTTAACATAATTCACCTCCTTTACTTACTCCAAGGAGACAAACTAGTTTTTCTCCTTGGTATTCCTCTTTTCTTTTGTTCAGAAATTTGTCCCGGCAAAAGCCGGATCCAAATTTTATTATATTTTAATACTCGAATGTAAGAAGAGCATTGTACTTATAGATGATCTCTTCTTGCGTCCGCCTTTGGGGGACTAAAGGATCTTACCCAAACCTTTTAGCTGATCTCGCCCGGGCGCGCTCGGCTTCCACTTCGCGATTGCGGGGTTGAGAATCAGTATTTAGAGAACTTAATAAATTTTTGGTAACGACAGCCACCTCTTCAATGGCACTTTTGAAAGCAGATTCGTTAACCGAAGAAGGTTTGTTATACCCGGATATTTTTCGGACAAATTGCAAAGAAGCTTCGTGGATCTCCGCATCGGTAGCTTTTGGATCATAATTGAAAAGCGGCTTAATATTTCGACACATAAGCTACTTAGAAATATTAAAATCAACCGCCGAGTGAATGAGATCCTTCAGAGCTGGCTCGTCTATCTTGTCACTCTCAGCAATATCAATAGCACGTGTGGCTTTGGCATCAAGGCCGGCGTTGAATAATTTGTGGGGATCAGCAAGGGATGCGCCTTTGAAAAAGTTGATTTTAACATGGTTTTGAAAAGCACCCACCGCACAAACTATACCGCTACGGGTAAAGACTGGCGTTCCCCATTTCCACTCCTCCACAATTTCGCTATCAACCTCGTGAATCAGCTTGCGAATACGAGTCATCATTTCCCCGCGCCAATCCCCCAGGTCTGCTATTTGTTTGTCAATCTCCCGCGTTGCGTCCATTTCATTTTGCTTTTTCCGGATCCATCCAGAAAATTTCCCACATATGCCCATCAAGATCATTAAAACTGCGGTTATACATAAAGCCGTAATCTTTGGGGTCAAAGGCTTCGGTGGCACCCGCGGCCAATGCCTTTTCCATGACATCGTCTACTTCTTTTCTACTGTCATAAGACAGGGCAAGTGTTGCTTCGATCTGTTTGTGAGCATCGACAATCTCTTTTTTACTAAACTCTCTGAGTTTGTCGTGTGTCAAAAGCATCGAATAAATATCATCGGAGATGACCATACAAGCGGCTGTCTTGTCCGTAAACTTTGGATTAAAAGTAAATCCAACCTTTTTAAAAAAGTCCATGGATGCATCAAGATCGGCAACTGGTAAATTTACAAATATTTTTCGAGACATTTAGTATTCACCTCCCCCATCATTTTTCGATTTGATAATACAACAAAACATTCCCCAATTTAAACATGGTAAAGTGTGTCTCATGATTTTATTGGCTCGCGATTTTTGGGAAATTAAAACTACCAAAAGAAAGGGGCGAGGCCTGTTTGCAAAAAAAGAAATAACAGCCGGCACTGTCATTGGTGATTATCTGGGAAAAGTAATCCGGACAGTTGACTATGATCTGGATAAAGATAAAGACGGGCTTTATCTGATGTACTACTCCGACGAGGCCTCAATTTATCCAGATCTCAAAAAGCCGGACATCCATCTGCTTAATCATTCATGCACACCAAACTGTTGGATTTATACTTACCGCGGCCATACGCTCTTTTTCGCACTCAGAATTATTAAACTGGGTGAAGAACTCACCATTTCATATCTCCTGGGTCCCAAAGAAACCTGCACAAACTGCGTCCATATTTGTAAATGTGGAAGCGACAGGTGCACCGGCACGATGCATCTAACAAAAGAAAAGTACAATAAATGGCAAAAGTTTCAAAATAGTCAGAATAAAAAAACTAAGAAACAGAAAGTCGTCTTTGGCAAAAATCTACCCGTACTCAGCTCTTACCCCAAAACGGTTCCAGATGTTTCAATCTACGAAGAGTTTTTTAACTAGCGTTACTGGCTTTTTCCAGCTCGGCAATGTCAATCTTTTTCATCTTGAGCATGGCTTGTGTGGCTCGTCCAGCTTTTTCTTTGTCGGGATCTCTTGTCAATTCATTTAGTCTGCTTGGAATGATTTGCCATGACACTCCATACTTGTCCTTCAACCAACCACATTGTTCGGACTCAGCAACAGCAGAAAGTTTCTCCCAATAATAATCGACTTCTTCCTGATCTTTACAATCCACGATAAAAGAAATAGCTTCTGTGAATTTGAAAAGCGGACCGGCACTCATAAGAGTAAAGTCTTGGCCTAAAATCTCAATAGTAACAATCTCAATTGTACCTGATGGAGTATCGGTGACAATCTGAGAATCTTTGATTTTGCCTTTAAAAACCTCAGTATAAAATTTTGCCGCTTCTGCGGCCTGATTATCAAACCATAAAAATGGTGTTATTTTTTGCATAAATCTTCCCTTCTTGCTATTTGATAATAGCACATCCGGATTTAAACTCTGGAGGTTTTAATGTGTTGGGAGCCCCACTTATCAAGTTCTTTGACCACATCGTGCAAGGATAACCCGCGCGGGGTAATAGTGTACTCTACCTTGGGGGGAACAACTGGATAAACTTTACGAGTAATAAGCCCATCTTTTTCAAGTTCTCTAAGCTGCTGGGCAAGCATTTTTTGGGTGATACCAGGGATGCTTTTTTCAAGCTCGTTAAAACGAAGTGTAGACTGGTTGAGATACCACAGAATAATAAGTTTCCACTTACCTCCAATTACTTTCAGAGCGTTGTCGACATGGCATTGCGATTTCATTTTTATAATGGCATTAATTGACATTTTCCTATTTGATACTTACTTTTTATATATTATATTTCTAAATAGTGTGTACTTGCTCTATCAATAGTTAGTCTCTATTATACACCTTATGACAAATCAATCACTAGCCAATGATCAGACTTTGCACACAGTAAGTGCTGCTCTCACGGGGCGCAACTTCGAGCCAATTATTGTAAACACCAAAGAAGAAGCCCTCGAAAAAATAAAATCTTTAATTCCAGCCGGAGTTTCTGTCATGAACGGCTCCTCTCGTACACTTGAAGAAATCGGCTTCATCGAATATCTTAAAAACGGCAAACATAGTTGGAATAATTTGCACGAAGCAATCGCCACCGAAAAAGATCCGGCCCAGCAGGCCAAACTGCGCAAACAGGCTATTCTTTCGGATTATTATCTAGGCAGTGTCCATGCCCTTGCTGAAACTGGCGAAATGATGATTGCGTCGAATAGTGGAAGTCAACTTCCCCATTTGGCCTCCACCTCGCCCAATATTATTTTGGTAGTGGGGACCCAAAAAATTGTTTCGGATCTAAACGCTGGTTTTAAACGACTTGAGGAATATGTGGTTCCACTTGAAAATGAAAACATAATGCAAAAATACGGAGTAGGTACCTCTCACAGCAAAACACTCATCCTCCACCGCGAAAATCCAATAATGGGTCGAAAAGTACGCGTGATTCTGGTCAAAGAATCTTTGGGGTTTTAAACCAACCTCCAATTTTTTTTGACAAGTTCTCAATTTGATATATAATGCGCTTATGGAAAGCGAAGGGCGAAAATTACACGAACAAGCAGCTGAAGCCAGAGAAAAAGGCGAGTTTGTAGACTCCCTTTCTTTGGGCGACCAAGCCCTACTTGCCTATGACCGAGACAACGATGGTTTGGGATTTGCCGAAGTTATTGCCAACCGGGGTATCACCCTCAAAGTCTATGCGGGCATCCATGAATCAAGGCGCATCTTAACTTTAGCAAAATATGAGCTCATGGGAGCGGTTGAGATTGCCAGACAAAGCGGAGACAAAAAAGCCCTTGCTCTGCCTCAATATCGACTTGCCCAAATGCACGAAGAACTAGACGAACTCTCCGAAGCAGCAGCAATTTACAAAGAAGCACTCCATAACATGGAGCAAAATCCTCCCGAGAGGCACGATCGCCCCTCAGTCCTTGCTGATATGAGAGTACACGTGGCTACTTGTGAGTACAAAGCCGGTGATAAGTCGGCCCTTGAGCGACTAGAATCGGCACTTTCCGATTTGGAAGGATCAGAAGAAGACAAATACAATAAAGACGTCTGGGTCTCAGGCGGTTACATGAGAATGGCCGATATCTTAAGAGATGACGACCCAGCCAAAGCTCAGCAGTCTTTGCAAAAAGCTAAAGAAATTATTGGCGCCAACCCTGATCTTGCCCTGCGCAAAAAGCAATGGGACCAACTCTCCGCTAGTTTTAAGTAATTTTCCATGACAAAAAGGGGCCGCCTTTCCTATTTTGCCCGCAAACATTTGGGCAAGCCCTATAAATTTGGCGCCAAGGCGTACGAAGCTCCTAAAACATTCGACTGCTCCAGTTTTGTGCAATATCTCTATAAAAAAATTGATATCGATTTGCCCCGAACAGCTCTTGATCAGGCGACCAAGGGTAAAAAAATAGAACCCAATAAAAATCTTTTAGAGGTTGGTGACTTGATCTTTTTCAAAGGCGGCTGGGGTCACTACAGTCCGGAGTTCCCAATGGGTATCGGACACGTGGGAATCTATGTAGGAGACGGTAAAGTAATCAGCTCCAGATACCAAGAAATAGATGGTAAAGATGCCGGATCAGTGTTGGAAGAAAATGTTAGTGAATTTTTAGACCGCAAAGATTTTGTTGTTGTTAAACGAATCCTCTAATCACACCCGGCCATAGTCAGGCCGTTTTTAATAAGCTGGAAATAAACACCAGGACTCCATCCCCCGTTTTGTGCAAGTAGCCTGTGTCCGCAAAGACTGGTCCCAGTGTAAGCCGCGGGCCCCAGTGCGCGGACTTTGTCATAATCAGCCATCGCCTTTTGGTGATCCTCCTGGTAGTAATAATTGTAAATATCGCCTCTGTTCATCAGAGCATGGACATAGTTGGGTCTGATTTCGATCGCCTTATCCAAGTCCAGTAACGCATTTTGGTAATCCCTTTGCCTCATATAGGTATAAGCGCGGTTGTTGTATGCCTCGGCATATTTGGGGTTGAGTTCAATTGCTTTGGTGTAAGCGACAATTGCCTGGGTACAATCCCCTTTGTCGTAATTAAAATTACCCAGCTCAAAATAATCCTGTGCAGTTTTTTGAGTGGCGGGTGGCGCGGAACTGACTTCGTGTGGAATAAGGCACTGCTTATCCGGCTGCTTTTCGCTATAAATCATCCCCAATGCCAAAAAGCCCAAGAGGCCCACAAAAAGCACTGGAACAATTAATTTTAAATATTTTTTAAGAGGAGTTTTGCCAAGGACTAGAGCAAAAAGGGCAATCATTGAAATCCCTACGATCAACAAAAAAAGCAACTTCACAAAAGCATTATATCATCGCCTTAAAACGATCGATTGAAAATATCGCGATTTAAGACAATAATTGGCGCATGACAATCAAACGAATTGCTTATACCCATGACTCGGAAGGAAAACGTATTGTGACCAAAGTGGAATATATCGCTCCAGGCTTTAAAGAAAATATTCTTATTAGATCAAGTGATAAACATGAAGCAAGCCAGGATGTCAGGGAAATTGAAGTGCTTCAACCTGATACTGTTGCACTTACAGAAACATTTGGTAATGCTTCAAGAGAAATAACATACTTTAACAAAGAGGATATTAATTCCCGTATGATTGCGGTTGATGCGATTGTTGAAACGCTTGACGAAAAACACAATCGGGACGAAGGGCTAATATTCCGCTACGAGCCCACTCTCTCACCCCAAGCGCGAAAGTAATTTCTACAGTACTATCGGTTGGTTTTAGTCATAAAATAGTGTAAAATTACCCCACTGCTTCCTAAGCTAGCAGTCCGAACACGCGGATGCGTGCAAAAGTACGAAGTACATTAACAATTCAGGAGAAAAACAAATGGGACTCAGGGCCCGACTCATCGAATTCCTTAACCGCCCCCTCTTTATGTTGGGGCCAATTCCACCACCGGATGAATCGCATAAAGTCACGGCGGATAAGGTCATCCGAGAAGCTGAAGAGAAAATCCGCGAGGCGAAAGCCAAAGGCGACGTCAACCCTGTTTCGATCATGAAACTGAGTTGGAACGACTTTGTGCAAAACGACGATAGTTGGATGTTCCAAGGAGACAGTCCGTTCGCTCTCAAAGGAGCTGCCAGCATCGTTTATTTCCACTTTGCCGATCTGGGACTCAAACCCAGTTACAACAGGTACCTAGTGACTCGGGATAAGAGTGACTGCGAGATGGTAGTTCACTGGGGAGAGACCTCTCTCACCTCCCAAAACTAAACTTACCTGAGGATGAGGATGTGGTTGCGACACAAATAGTCAATCTACCCAGAGTGATGAAGGATGACGACCGGTTTTACCTGAGCGTCTTCGGCATCGAATTCTTGTCTCAGAACACTGTTCTACTTCCCGACGGCTGGTGCCTGCAAGAGGAAGAGACCAGAAAGGTCCTGCGAGATTCCCGTGGACACGTCAGAGCAGAAATACTTAGCTTTGACACTTCCATTGGAGTAAGCACATACCTACGGGTCCTCCGTCGGTATATGGCAACTTGGAAACATGTCCGAGTCGGTACCCAATCGGCAATCGAAAGCATAGTAGTCGACAGCGACGGCAATGTCCTCTACCGGGGTGGAGATATTTACCTCCAAAAAGGACAATCGCTCGTAGCAATCATCGACTACGCAGTCTTCGTCGGACGGCAATGGCTGTCTACTCACTTCCCGCATTTCGAAGACCCCCTGGCCTACTGGGATTAACCTCCTGAATCATTCACCGCCCCCGACTAAAACCCCGGGGGCTTTTTCTTGCAAAAATACATTTTGAGCTGTAATATCAACCCAAATGACAGAACAAAAAAGTGAGTCTATGGCTAGATACGAAGCAGCCGAAGCTCGAGGCATTGGCAGGTTTTATAGTGCAGTAGCGGCAGCACAAGAATCAGCCTCTTTGTATAGTACTTTATCTTTTGATGTAGCAGTCAGACTACGTCAGGTGGAAAGTGGAACAGGACTGTTTAATGAGAGAGGAAAGAAGACATTACTAGCAGGTATAGATTTTATCGATGAAGTTTTAAAAGGTGGCGCAAATGTTCACAAGGAGGGTTTTAGATTGAGTGGCAATATAGCCTATTTAACCGCTAGTAATGTACTTGAACGCCAAGATCGCCTTCCTGCAACTTATGAAGAACTTCATCAACTAGGTGCCGATTACAAAGAAGTTTTAAGACAGGCAATGGAAGGTGAACCTGTTGATCCAGCCATGATTGATCAGGCTCGGGAATTTTTCGCTCAAATTGCCGGCCAATCTCTCTAACTTTTTCGAATTACCAAATTATTTAATACCAAAAACTGTGATCATGCGATTGTCTTGGGACAAGTTTTTTTCGGTAAATTCGCGGTGAGAATAATAATCGGGTGATTCGTAAGTGCAAAGCTTTTGATTATGAATATTTTCTTTTTTAATGCCATTTTGCATTAACAACTCTTCAGCTTTTGTCCAAAGATCCATTTGATAATGACACGGCCCAATTGATGGGCCAATTTCCGCAACTAAATTGGGCGGGTCAGTTTGGAGCTCATTAATAGTGGCTGTGATAATAGTATCAATATTGTGCCGCGAGGCATGAATGAGGGCAATTGTATTTGTCTTGGAATCATATAGCCCGATTGGTAAACAATCAGCGGTCAACATTGTCAAATAGATTCCTTTTTTATCAGTAATGAGTCCATCTGCTTCGACCTTGCTATCCATATCTGATGAATCAATATGAACAACAATTGACCCGTGAACGACTGAGACAACCACCACTTTTTCAGACGAAATCCCAAGACTTTTGAAAAACTTTTGCCTATTTTCTTCCACATTTCCCTGTTCACCTTTGGCAAGCGCCATATTTCCATCGCTCACCTTCGACGTCACAAAAATTAATTGGTTATTTTCGGATATTTTCATGCCTTCAGATTTGAAGATTTAAATTAGCAATCCTCTAACTCTAAGAAGAGACTCCTGGGATTCAATTATGTTTATTTCGCGCCGAACGGCTCTCTGACCTGCATCAGTGCCTTGTCTGATTTCTCCCACTACATCGACCGAGGGGCGTGGGGTGCCATCTACTTCAATATACTGGTCGCTTTGCCCGATCCGGGTGATCGCAAGCTCAGCTGCTTTTTGAGGATTTTCTTCCAGTAAATTCCAGACTCCCCCTGGCTTTCTCGTTTGTAATAATGCTTCTCTTTCTTTAAATCCTTTTTGCTCCAGAGTTTGCCTATTCGATTTCATACGTTCACCCATTGTTACAAGTCGATCTTCAGTCGGATCCCATCCGGCCAACTGGCCTTGAAACTCATCGCTTTCATGGCCCACTCCTTGCATATGAATCTTGGCCTTCTCAACTGCTAAGTTGACATCTTCCTTGCCCCAACGCCAATTGCCTCCACGACGTATTGAATCACCCTTGTTGCGAATTGAATATTTGCCTTCTGGTTCTGGAGAATTGTAATAGTTCAAAACCATACCATCTGGTTCAAAAATAAAGAGTAATTTAGGAGCATCCGGCTCATTCCCCTGTTCGGTAAAAAAGTAGAGGATTTGTCCCCGGTCCATTTTGTCTGACTCTGGATCGTAAGCGTCGTACTCAGTACGATCGACTTGAGAATATTCGGGGAGGATTTTTCTAACACTTTCCTGGACGGTCGAAACACTTTCTTTCTCGGGCGAATTTTCTACAACATCTTCACCAGGAGATATTTCACTCATATAGACTTTATTTTACTACTATTAGATAAAATTAAGAAAGTTTTTCGGAGAAATAATTTTTAAGCTCGGCAATCTTGACCCTTTCTTGCTGAGCCGTATCGCGGTCGCGGACAGTGACAGCTTGATCCTCGAGTGAATCAAAGTCAAAAGTTACGCACCACGGCGTCCCAATCTCATCTTGTGATGCATATCTTTTACCAATATTGCCCCGCTCATCCCAGGCAACCGCCATATCTTTTTTAAGATCATGATAAATCTCTCTCGCTTTCTCAACCAACTCCGGTTTGTTGGCCAAAAGTGGAAAGACAGCAACTTTAATCGGGGCCATTTGTGGTTTGAATTTAAGATATATCCGCTCGCCCTCTTCAGTATAAGCACTCACCATGATGGCCAGCATTGTTCGCTCCACTCCCAGTGATGGCTCAATGACATGCAGCACAATCTTTTTACCTTCGTCGTCGGTATAGGCAAGCTCGACTCCACTCTTTTCAGAATGAGTCCGCAGATCATAATCACCCCGGTAAGCAAGTCCATAAAGCTCTTTTTTACCGAAAGGAAAATCAAATTCCACATCCACTGTTCGTTTCGAATAATGGGAGCGCTCTTTCTCATCGTGTTCCCTGGTGCTTACCCTCGCCGGATCTAAACCGATCATTTCAACCCAACTTTTGAGTTTGTCTAAATACTTTTCAAATTCTTTCTCCCAGTCTGCCTCATGTATAAAATACTCAAGCTCCATTTGTTCAAACTCCAGATCGCGAAAGATAAAGTTACCGGCCGTGATTTCATTGCGAAAAGATTTGCCAATTTGGGCAATTCCAAATGGCAGCTTGGGGTGATAAGAATCGATAATATTTTTGAAATTAATAAATATCGCCTGGGCAGTCTCGGGGCGTAAGTAAGCAACTGAATCTTTTTCTTCAGTTGCTCCAAGGTTGGTCCTAAACATTCCGTTGAAATTTTTGGGTTCTGTAAACGTGCCCTTTTTGCCACAATCGGGGCATGTGTCGGGATCTTCTAATTGGTCAGCACGAAACCTGTGATGACAGTTTTTGCACTCGACCAAGGGGTCAGTAAAGTTTTCGACGTGTCCGGATGCTTCCCAGACTTTGGGCGATAGAATTATTCCACCATCAATCCCATAAATATTATCCTGGCTTTCAACAAATTCTCTCCACCAAAGATTTTTAATATTATCTTTCAGGGCAAGTCCCAGTGGTCCAAAATCCCAAGTGTTGGCTAACCCTCCATAGATTTCAGATCCTGGAAAGACAAACCCTCGTCTTTTGGCAAGCGAAACTATTTTATCCAAGCTTACTTTTTCTTCACTCATAATTTAATAATTAGTAAGCATAGCTTGCGACTTCGTCTAGAATACATGTGAACATAGCAAACGGAGGTTACAATAGTTATGAATACGATTGCAATAATCCACTTTAATCGGTAGGAACAGTTGCTAGCGCAAGTTTATTAACGTTGGCCACAAATTGAGGTGTACGGAGCTTTTTTTCGATCAATCTTTCAATATAACCTCTAAATCCGACGAGCAGTGGATCGCTATGAGTCGGAGCATCGGGGCTTGACCAAAAACCAAGAGTTTTTAAAATCTGCTGCTCAAAATCCCGGACAATAGTATCAGCATCCCCTTGGGTCTCTTTTTTAGCAAGAAGTTGCAGAGCAAGGACCAAATCATCAAAGACGGCTTTGCTTTCCTGCTCAAGCGGAGTGAGGTTATCAATTACTTCAGCAATGACGTACGCTCTGGCTGAGGCGTCTAAATTATCCTTAATACCGGCAAAAGAATTGACCATATCGACTTGTCCCAAACTTTCCATGCTCCGACCGGAAAAATACATAAACCTGATGTAATTAAAAAGCTCGAGTGTCCCCACTCTTTTGGAAGAAATTCTTCGTGATCCGCGGGCAACCAAATGAAGCTTGCCGTGTTCCCGGGTAAAAACCGTCAGTATCTTGTCGGCTTCACCCAAATCTTTTTTACCAATAATTATTCCTGTTGCTTTGGTACCCCACATAATTTATGTTTATTAAGTAAACGCAAGCAAATCTCCCTTAAATTTTAGACAAAGATTTGCTTAAAGTTTTACCTCTATTTCTTTGTCAACGTCCAGAATAAACTTTTGCTTCTTGCCTTTGATGTCTAGATTGTACTCCCTGTCTCCAACTTGCTTGTCTTTGTCACCCTTAAGCCTCGAGTTACCAGTTCCGGGCTGCTTTTGAATAAGCAATTTATATGGCTTGTTTTTGTCGTATTTGAAGGGCAGGGTGTATTTGTAAGTTACTTTAGTGCTTGCTTGAGGTGAGATCGCAATAAATCCTTCAAAAACAGTTTTACCTAGATCTTCGCTCGTTACCGGATCATTAATCGAACCGGTTGCCTCCAAAAGCTTGCTGCCCTTGGGCACATAGATACGAAGCCAATCGCGATAAGTTCCCGAGAGACAGACACCTTCAGTTCGCTCAAGCTCGCAATTATCTCCCCGGCGAGGGTTTTTGTAAGTAATGGTAACAGTTTTCGTAATAGTGCCATCTGACGAAATATCGACTTTTTGAGAAACAGTTTGTTCAAGATAAAGATTGACCTTGGCGCCGGCAAAGTTGGCATCATTGAGATGAAAATAGTCGCCATCATATTCTTTGATAACACCGGCAAAATTGACCTGCTCCACTGCGGCTTGGGCTTTGGGATCATGGAAGTACAAAAGTGTGTGTTTTTGGTTAAGCATATCCAAACTTGTCTGGATCAGATCAGGCCATTTATCTTTTTTGGCTGTTAGGACTTTGTCCAAAATGCCTTGCATCAGTACCCCAATAATATCTTTGCGTCCAGACCGGATAACGTTGGAAGGTCTTCCTGCAAAATACTCGAGTTCATAAATGACCTGTGGGCATCCGCAAATATCGATATTGTCGGCTTTGTAGGTCATTCCACCGACAGTAACCGGTCCCAAAACACGAATAAGAGAGACCAAAAACTTGGTGTCCATGGCAAAAATACCATCGATATCTTTGCGGCTAGCTGTGTTTTGATAGAGACTTTCAAATTCCTGCATTGCCACTTTGAAATCGGGCGAGATATTGGAATCTCTTAGATTGTAGCGATTGATAAGTGGTAAATATTTGGACAAGGCTGGTGGCATGGACTTGGTCCGGCCAAGAGTGGCATCGAGTTCATAAATATCACTCGACCCGCCGGGAATGATTTTGCCTTTATCAAAGGTGAAATATGCATAAGCGGTAATAAATCCACCCGAGGGGCGAAGCTCGCCGTCATTTTGGAAAAGGACAAGGTAGGTCTTGGGAGTCGGTTGGCCCATAATCAAGGGTAAAGACTCCAGAACAGGCTTGGCGTCGACGACTAATGTCTCGGTCTGATCAATCACCTGGTGCGCCTGATCAATTCGCTTACCGGGGCTGCCGGGCAAAATATTGGGATAGCGCCACGATGAAATTTTATTAATTTCTGACCGGGCAATTTTAAGCCTTGACCCAACATCGTCAAGCTTGGGCGTCACTTTTTCAAGCGTCTGAATAGCCTTTTGCATGCGATCCTGGGCATTGCCGCCCAAAAACGTACCAGTGCCTTTTAGCCCCAAAATATCGGCGTACGGCACCAAAGCATCATTGATGATCTCGCCCGACTCCACCATCGCAATTCCCGCATTGACCCCATGATCCAAGTCTGAGTAATACCAACCAATTAGCGGAATAAAGCTAATCGGCCGGAAAATATTGAGCGTTGTCTTCATATCCTGTAAACTGCCTTTGACTTGCCTGAGGTGAACTTTGGCCGAGTCGAGGTTTTGAGTTTTGATATCGGCTGACAAAAGCTGGCCGGCTGCTATTGTTTTTTTGGCATCGGCGTAGAGTTTGAAGCCTGGAATACCCAAAACCACCAAAAATACTACCAGAACTATGGCTATGACCTTAAGTTTTCTTGATTTTGAGGAATGGGCAGACCCATGCCTAAAGAATTTAAGCATTAGTCTAATTTAAACAGCTCCGCGGCCTGAAAGTAAAGCCGGTATAGTCTTTAAGATAATCCAGAAGTCGTAAAAGATCGAATGTTTCCTCGCATATTCGCTATCCATGACCACGCGCTTGTCAAAATTGATAGCCGATCGACCCGATACTTGCCACGGTCCAGTCAAACCTGGTTTGACTCGGAGAAGGTCGATGACATATTTTTGGGTCAGTGGATACTTTTTTTGTTGTTCGACAAGCTCATCTTTATAATAAGCCCGAGGACCTACCAAACTCATTTCGCCTTTTAAAACATTAAAAAGCTGAGGGAATTCATCCATTGAAGTCCGTCTGATAATATGCCCTACCCTAGTCACCCGAGGATCATAATTGAGTTTGTAACTATTACGTTTGTATTCTTCATAAAGTTTTCGAAATTTGGGATCACTTCGCAGTATCTCATGGGCATTGATTATCATTGAGCGAAATTTGTACATCTTGAAAAGCTTTCCATTTTTACCGACTCTTTCTGGTACATCGGCCAAAACCGGCCCAGCCGAATCTAACTTGATAGCCACAACTGTAATAACCAGAAACGGAGAAAATATCAAAAGGCCGCAGATGCTTCCAACAACATCTATAACCCTTTTTATAAAAGAGTACATATCCTAACAACCATCATTGTCAGTCTCTCTTGATTTTGTCAACCAACTTTTTAACTTCTTGACTGCGGTTTTGCGGCACAACGAGCGTGGCTTCCGGTGTATCTACGACAACAAGTCCGGAAACTCCAATTACGGCCAGAGTTTTGTTGGGGTCTTGTGAATAGAGTAAATTGTTATGCGCTTCCACTGCTACCACATTTCCTTGAGAAACATTTTCTTCCTCGGTTTTGGCTAGTTCGTTTTTCAAAACATCCCAAGTTCCAACATCACTCCATCCTAGATCAGCTGATATCACGATCTGTTGTTCTGGCGGTAAGTGTTCAAAAACACCAAAGTCTACAGACATTTTGGGAATTTTTTGATAAAGCTCTAAAGTTCCTTTGGATCCACTTCTCATGTCTTCATCAGTCTCAATTTTTTTAAGAATATCAAAAGATTCTTTATTATATTTTTCAAAAAAACTCATCATCAAAGAAGCATGCCAGACATTGTAGCCGATGTGCCATAAATACTCCCAAGACTCCATAAACTTTTTAGCGGTTTTTAGCTCTGGCTTTTCAAAATGTTTGACATAATCAAATACGGCCATGTCGTCTAGCTTTTCAACCATTTTCCCAACCTGCATATACCCCAGACCGGTACTGGGATATGTGGGGCGTACGCCCACTCGGACCATCTTATTGTCTCTGTTTGCAATTTTTGCCGCAGTTTTAAGCGCCTGTCCAAAACCTTCGGTATTAGAAATAAGATGGTCACTCCAAATAGAAGCGATAATTGGATCGCCGAATTTTTTAGCTAGAAAAACAGTCGCAAAACCAACTGCACCTAAGGTATCTCTCGCCTCTGGCTCGACAATTATATTTTCAAGCGGGATATCGGGAGCTTGTTCAACAATCAAGCCAATGTACTTTCTAGGGGATACGGGGAAAATATCATCAGCGGAAAAGGCGGTCTTTAGCGAATCGACCATTATTTGAAAAGTAGAACGTCCGTCGATAAGGGGTTGAAATTGTTTGGGACGATCGGGGGTACTCATTGGCCAAAGTCTAGTACCAGTCCCTCCACAAAAAAGTGTAATTTTCAAACTATCGTTAGCCATTTGTTTTCTGGTATTTATTGTAAGACATTTTAGTAAATTGTAGAAGCTTTTGTTTAAAAATCTCTTTGTCGAAACGCGCCGCCTGGTCTCTGCAAGCGTCAGGATCAATGGTCAAATCTTTAAGACGCGAGACGGCACCTCTGATCGACTCGACATTCTGGCTATCAAAAATAACACCGGTTTTGCCATCGATTACCGCCTCACTCGTGCCGCTATTTTTAAACGCTATTACGGGCCGGCCAGCAGCTTGGACTTCAATTGCCACCATTCCAAAATCTTCTTCATGGCAGACTAAAAGCGCCAGACAATTAGCCATTAGGTGCACAACTTCTTCATCACTGGCCTCTGTGATAAACTCAACCTTCTTAAAAGCCTTCGACTTTAACCTTCCCAAATCAGGACCGGATCCAACGATTTTTAAAGGAATATCCATTGACTTAACTGCATCGATTGCCAATTCGATTTTTTTCCATTTGACGAGTCTTGAAACAACCAAAAGATATTCACCTCTTTCATTTTGAACATCTTTAAACCGAGTAAGATCGACAAATGGATAAATTGTTTTTGCCTCTTTTTGATAAATTTTGGCAATTCGCTTTCCCACCCAATCAGAATTGCTAATCCACAAATCAGGACGGGCGGCTGAAATCAAATCCCACTTTTTTAAAAGTTTTAAACTAGGTGAAAGCGGACCCTCTAGACGTCTTAAATAATCAGAGGGCGAGGTTGTTTCAAAACTCCACAAAAATCTAGAAGGCGTGTGACAATAGGTAATGTGCATTGTTTGGGGCTTGGTAATGACCCCCTTGGCAAATCTGCTGGTTGAGGATATGACCACATCATATCCTGAAAAATCAAACGATTCAAAAGCTAGGGGCTGCAAGAAAAAATATTGCCTTTCAAAGGTTTGGGCAAACGGAAGCTTTTGGACAAAAGACGAAAATATTTTGGCCTGGGGCAAATGCTTATTTACGATTTTTTGATTGACAGCCGAAGTAAATATCGGAGCATCGGGCCATATCTCTTGCATCGCCAAAAGTACTCGCTCTGCCCCGCCCCATTGAATCAAATCATCATGAACTAGCGCGACTTTCATTATATATATCAAGGGTAGCCCGAGCAGTTTTGGTCCAAGAAAAAGTCCGTGCCCAAGCTTGGCCTCTACTTGATAAGCTCTCCGCCAAATCTTTATCCGTCAAAACCTGATTAATTCTCTGGGCGATATCATCGGAATCGTTGGGGTCAAAGTAGATGGCCGCTTCATCATAAACTTCGGGCAAGGCGGTATTATCAGCTGCTGCTACCGGCGTTCCAAAAGCCATTGCTTCAATACCGGGCAGACCAAAACCTTCGGATAAAGACGGAAAAACAAAAACTTCGGCGCCTTTATAAATTGCCGGTAAATCGGCATCCGGAATAAATCCCAAAAATTTTACTCTATTAAAAGCTTTGTACTCTCCAAATCTCTTTTTAGCTTTTTTCAAAAAAACATTTCTAGCAGTCACAATGACTAATTTGGCACTGGGAATTTGCTCAAGCGCCTCTATCAACTTATCGATATTTTTGTGCGGATAAAGATTGCCGACATAAAGAAGATAAGGTTTGGCAAGACGGTAATTTTTTAAAACACTAGCTACCTTTTGACTGGACCAATTAAGCTGAGCGATTTTTTTAAGATTTTCGGCCGGGGCTTCGTAAGTAACAACTATTTTTTTATCATCCTGATGAAATTTAATCTGGACTTCTTTTTTAACCCAGGCCGATGGGGTAATAATTTTTTTAGACCGGTTGATCGCACTCGAAAAAACCAAATAATAAACAAACTGGGACAACCAAAACCTGATCGGGTTGCGAGTGGTTGTCGAGCGAGACTTAAATTTATGCTTGATAAGATCATGAATAGTCACCACAAAGTCTCCTAGATAAAAAACCGGCGCATTAAAATGGGGTACATGCAAAAGGTCAAGTCTCTCCCGGCGCAGGACAAGGGGAAATTTGATCTGTTCAGAAAGCGAATAGATTGGAAAATCGGCAAGCACTTTTTTAAATCTGGGACTCTCAAACTCGACATTTTCAAAATCTTCTTTTTGCAAAAAAATTACATATTCGTTTTCTTTATCAATCCGCTCTAGATGGGTCACCAATTCAAAAACATACCGTCCAATCCCAGTCTTTGTCGGGCCCCAAAATCTTGCGTCAATTCCAATTTTCACTTTATATTGTGCTTTAAAGTGAAAATGTCGAGTGCATCCTTATTAAATTTGATATTTTTAGCAGTCGACATTCTCATTCGAGGTTGTAAATTTTATACTGATAACCTAATAAGTGCAATCTGCCGCTTAGCAAGTATTGCAAATTTAACCAATAAATTAATGTGCATAGGATACCTCTTTTCCATGTGTTTTTTGTAAAAAAGAAGCATTGTGTCATAAAAAGCTCGGACTGCACGTTTACGACTTTCCCTGTTCAATTTTGTAAGAGTATGAGAATGAGACTTGATCCCCGAAGAGATTCCTTTGTAGTGAACGATTGATGAATGAGGATAATACATTACCTTCCACCCTACCCGCTTGGCGCGAAAGGCCCAATCTAAGTCCTCAGCATACATAAAATAATTCTCGTCCAAAAGGCCGATTTGATCGATTACTTTCTTTCTGATCATAAAAAAAGCACCCGAGGGCGAATCTATTTCATGTTCCTTGCACAAATCTTCATAAGTCAGATGGTACTGGCCAAAAAGTTTAGTTTGGGGAAATACTTTCTCAAGCTTGAGAAAGTAAGTAAAAGACGCCCAAGGTGTCGGAAAACCTCGATGAGATGCCGGGTCGAGCTGGCCATTTGCTAAAACTACTTTGCAGGTGGCAATGCCTACTTCAGGATTATTATCAAGCTTGGAAATAACTGCTGAAATACTGTCATCGGATAATTTGGTGTCAGGGTTAAGAAGAAGGACATACTCGCCTTTTGGCTGGGAAATTGCGAGATTATTAGCCCGAGCAAATCCTAAGTTTTCAGCCTGAGGCAAAAAATTAAATTTAAATTTCTCTTGAACACGCGTAAAACTTTCGTCTGATGAGGCGTTATCAACGACAAATACTTCTGAGGGTATTCCTTTTAATGCATCTTCTAAAGAGGAAAGACATGTTTTTAAGAAATCACCGGTATTAAAGTTAACTATGACTACACTCAGTTTAATTTTGTCCATTTTTCTTTTTCTTTTAAATTTTTAAAACTCGTAATTTATTTAAAAACCTCATATTAATATTCAATCAAATAAAATTCTTCTTTTTGAAAAACTTTTTTAAAGCTTAATTTTTGCCACATCCTTGTAAACCCTATCTAACTCATTGGATATTTTTTGCCAGTTATATTCTTTTCTTACAAGTTCGTAAGCCGATGCTGCCAACATTTCTCCAAGATGCTGATCTCTAAGTACTCTAACAGTAGAACTCGCAAGGCCTTCGGCATTTTCAGCGACAAGCACTTGGCGGCCGTTTTCAACATCAATTCCCTCAACCGCCAGAGTGGTACCAATAACAGGAGTTTTGGTTGCCATTGCTTCAAGGATCTTATATTTTGTTCCACGACCGTTTCGAATCGGAGCCAGAAGTACAGTCGAAGCACCATAGGCTTCCCTTATATCTTCCACTTGCCCATCAACTTCTATATCGGCAGAAGCGAGATTTAAAATATCGTCTGGCGGATTACGGCCTACAATCCACAGCTTTGCTTCGGGTATCTGTTCTTTTATTTTTGGCCAAATTTTAGACACTAAAAATTTTGTCGCGTCCCTGTTGGGTAACCATTTAAATTGACCCACAAAAAGTACTGTAGGGTTTTTTGGTTTGCGCTTTTTAGTCTGGGCAAAATATTCAATATCGACCCCATTAGCAATAACATCAGCCCTAAGACGTGGCTCAAGTTTTTTAATAAACTCGGCATCATCCTCTGACATAGCAGCGAGTCTTTTTGATTTTTTCCAATAATATCTCTCCCACCATTTAATTTTGAAAACATCGAGGATAAGGAAAGGTTTTAGAAAAAATGTATAAAAAGGCAGGCTTTCTACAAATCGTTGATAAACCAGGTATTCGATAACCTGCTCTACCAAAAAAATTGGTGTTTTGGTCTTGGGAATATTTGGCATTACGTAAAAAGTCTCGGCGTGAATAAGATCATACTCCCCTCTCTCAAGTTCTAGCTTTATCTTACGTCTAACCCGAAAATCAAAATAAATCGAAACCAAAAAAGGAAATGGAGTCACTGCCGCAAGTAAGACATTTAGCGGGGACCATGCTTTTCTTCTTTTGAAAAGTATTACCTTTTGACAATAAGGCTTTAGATCTTCAGAGAACATACGTTCTTTATCTTCCCTGATAAAAGAGGCAAGTGTTATTTGATGATTGGGCGCGAGATTTTTAAGCAGATTATAAGTGCGTATTTGGCCGCCCGAAACCAAAGGGTAAGGCAGATATGGAGTAATCATAAGAATCTTCATCGGGGGCGGGTTAGATCCACTATTACATATTTATCCGTTTTTTCTACAACCGTATATTTTTTCATTATTCCCTCCACTTTTCCGTCTATATTGATGGCTATTACGTGGGTCGCCCCGGCTTTGATAAGGTCATCCAGAGGTCTGTCAAAATCGGGCCAACCGTACCGGTGTGTTTGGTAAAGAAAGGCAGTATTTTGCTGATAAGGCGCGATCACGCGGGCGTCTTTGGGCAAGATCTGGTTGGCTCTCGCCCCCGCTTCAACAATCGCTGGGTCATTGATCCCAAAAAGCTGTTTTGCTTCATACCAGCCAAAAGCGTAGAAAAAAACAATCAAAAAAATGGCCGCAATTCGCGATAGCCAAATATTGGTGACAATCGATCTGTTTTGCCAAAGTTGATAAGCGCCAAATGAGACAAAAAATGACCCCACTGGAATAATCGGGATTTGATAATAATCATGTCTGACGTTTCCTGTCGCAAAGACTACAAAATATAAAAGCACCGACAAAAACCAAAAATGGAAAATATAATTCCCTTTGTTAAATTTGGTCAAAAGCCCTATCGCTAGAAGTGGCAACCCACAAACTGTAAAAATCAGACGACCAAATCGATCGACCAAAAGCCACCGGAAAAATGCCGGTCGCAACCTGATACCGTCCCCATTAAAAAGCCATCCACTGGCCGGTATGCCTTCCGAAAATTGCGCGATCCAAAGACGCCATAAAATAAATGGTAATAGGCTAACCACAGCAAGAATCCAAAGCGACTTATTTTTAAACATTTTTAATCCCCACTTTTTATAAGCTAAATATGAGAGGGGTAGAACAATAAATATTGCAGTTGGCTTGGTAAGCATGGCGAGAGCAAAGGAAAAAAGCGTCAGAAAATACCACCGCTTTTTTAATCTGTCTGTGTAAAGCGAGAAAAAATAAAGCGTGGCAGTCGAGGTCGCCAGAAGCAGTGGCTCGGGTAAAATCGTCGTGGAGTAAAAAATATTATACGGCATAATAGCAAAAACAAACGCCGTCAGTATCCCCAATGAGGGCCCAAAGTATTTACGAGCTAAAAAGTAGAGAAGAACCAGAGTGACTTGAGAAATTACTATTGATACGAGCCGGGCATAAGCTTCAACAACACCAAATTTTTGCCACACAAGGGTAACGATTACATTGTAGATCGGAAACTCAACCATTCGGTAGCGGTCATAGTTATAAAGTCCGGACTGAAAAGATGACAAATCGTCGTATTTGGGATGCCAGATATCAATCCCATCCTTTACCCAATTTCTAGAAACCGAGGCGGTATCGGCTTGCCTCCAAGAAGGCCAATCAGCCAGAGGCCTGCCGATATCGTGAAGTCGAAGAGCAGTAGAGAGAATAACGATTGCAATTAAAAGGACAGGTTCACTTAGTTTTCCGACTCGCATATTCTCCTTTTTCGACGTAGTAAAGGACAGCTAGAAGTATCCCCATAAACGCCCAAAAACTCATCGCGACCTTGGAGGACTCAAACACATCAATATAAACAGCATTGACCAAAAGCCCAGCAAGGGCTCCACCCATACCGGCAACGAGCCCTAAAATAAATGGGTCCTGGATTTTGCGGAAAACTTTGGCGAGGCGATATACAACCATAGCCATCACTCCATAAAAGGATAAAAACCCCAAAAGACCAGTTTCTCCAAGAGCTCTTAGGAAATCATTATCCGTTGACTCTGCTTCGGTAAATTGAGCAATACTTGTTTTGGTTAAAGTTGAATATCCAGTCCCAAGTAGCGGATTTCTCTTAAACCCCGCAATCGCGCGCGGCCAAGTAGCATCAAACCGAATTGCCGAGGAGAGGTCATAAACCAAAGCGTTTTCAGAATATGTCCGCGGTCTGGATGTAATGGTGGCTTCACCTGATGCGCCCGTTACTTGGACTGCTTTTACTGGTGTATCGTTAAATACGTCCGATGGAAGATTCCGCCCAATCGATGGAGGTGTATCCGAAGATGGACTAACTGAATCTAAATTATTTACTAAAAATGCACTTCCTTGTTGTGGAGGAGCCTTTGAGAACGGTTTGGTTATATCAAAGCCAATTTTTGATTTGAGGACGTTTAGTTTCAAAAGATGCGAAAACCGATCGGAAAGATCACCAAACGAAACCATAATTAGGAAGCTAAATCCAATCACCACAATCCAACGGGTAATCCCCCATATTTTGCCTTTTTTTAAAGAAAGCAAAAATATGGCCGTGGTTACCGAGGCTAAATAGGCTAAAAAGGAGGTGCGGGAAACGGTCAGTATCAAAAGCCAAAAAGCTCCCAAAAATATGATCAAAAAATAGAGTTTTAAAAGTTTATTACGAACAACCAAAAGCATTGACACAAAAAGTGTCAAAACCATCATCAAATAAGCAGCCAAGTCATAATGTCCACCAAAGGTCGAAAGCACCCGAGCATGGTCACCAAGATATAGAATCCAACCTTTGGCGAATTCTCTATTCATTGTGGAAAAAGCTGGCCAGTACAAATATTTTTGGCCATATCCATAAACGATCACGAGTAACATGACTAGGCTGATCCACATCACAAAACGTTTTACCTGAGCTGTAGATTTGATGGCTGAAAATAAAATTAAGACTAAAGTGAAATATTCAACCCTTCGCAGAAGATGCAGAGAGATCTTTTCCAAATGAATTAACGCTAGCGGGACTGTTTTTGTAATGAATACAGCCGAGAGCAATGATGCAAAACCAATCAATAAATAAATAATTATTGGAATAACAACAGGATTGTCCTTGAGGCTAAATTTTCTCCTGACAAGCTGAACAAACCAAACAAACGAGGCAAATGCTACCAAAAAGTCTTCAATCCTTACCCGAACAATATACCCTGGTAAAATATCCAAAACCGGCAGCTTAGGATAAAGCGGAATAAATCCCAGTAATACAACCGAAAGTATTTCTAAAATATGATTATCAAGCCACTTGAAAAGCTTTAACATATATATCAAACGCGTTTTTCCTTCTAAGTATTAACCCAAAAATTACTGCTCGAAGGGCTATCCCTATTTTAATTATAATTCGCTCGCTCGTCCACTTTTTTGGAAAGTGCTTTTTATAAAAATATTTTAAGGCTTCAATTTCAGAGACCAAAGGTCGTTCGACAAAACCCTCTAATCCTCCGCTTCCCAAATGAACAACTTTTGTGGTTGGTGAGTACAAAATATTTCCATTCTTTTTGTGAACCTGATAGCACAGTTCAACATCCTCGCCATACATAAAAATAGCCTCGTCAAACTCACCCGCACCCTTTTTCATCATAAAGCACGCACCTGTTACCCAGTCGACCATTTTTTCTTTTTTGTATTTACTAGCACTCCTAGTGTGGAAAGACCCCACTAACATTGAAATGATCGGCAAATCATCCACAAAAAACATCCACGTAAATGTATTCCAGAGTGTTGGGAAGCCTCCGTATGACTGTTGAAGTGAATAATCATGATTTACTATCTTAGGCGCTATTATGACTGCATTTTCTTTTTTTATACGAATAAGTAATTTTTTAATTGAATTTTCGACTAGATACGCATCAGAATTTAGAAGAAATACATATTCACCCTGTGCTTTTTTAAAACCCTGATTATTGGCCTTACCAAAACCAAGATTTTCTTTATTTTCGATAAATATCACCTTTGGGAATTGTTTTTGAAGAAATTCGGCACTTTTATCAGTCGAAGCATTATCAACAACGATTATTTCAAAATCGACCTCTTTGGTAAACTTTAAAACACTTTCAATAGCACTTTTGGTTAATTTGTAAGTATTGTAGTTAACTATCACAACCGTTACATCAATTTGAGACATAATTAAGCGAGTAACTATTGAAAAAGACGGGCCCTGCCAATTTTATAATGAAAATCCTTAAGCTTACGCTCCCCAATCTCTTTGGCTGGTACCCCGCCAACTACCTTGCCAAGATCGACATTTTTGGTAACCACGGCTCCAGCAGCCACTATGGCCCCCTTACCAATCGTTACTCCGGGTAAAATAATAGCGCGCGGCCCAATGAAAACGTAATCTTCGATAACAACACTTTCCTCGCGAGCTTTAAAGTTTTCATCTTCAATATCATGCTCAGAATTGTAAATCATCACCGACGAAGCAATTGCCACATGCGATCCGATTTTAAGTCGTGCTCTTCCATCCAAGAAAGCATTGTCCCCGATAATGGTATCATCACCAATTTCAATATTGGTTGGATTAAAAAAACGGCACCCGATATGGATAGTCGATCCACGGCCAATGCTCACACCAGATAATCGGTAAAAAAACCGCCTAAAATGATGACTTGGCACAAGACCTACCCATGTCAGAAGTAAAAGATCAAAGTCCAAAAAATAGTTTATAAGTCTATTAGTGGCTTTTTGAGTAAACAGCTCGGTTGTCATAAGTAATTAAAAACTTTGTCCAACAGATTCAAGCACTTTAATGGTCTCTGCTGCGGTGTGAGCCCAATTAAATTTTTTTGCCCTCTCGATTCCCTTTTTGGAGAGTTGTGTGGATAGTTGGCCATCTTTTAGTATTTTCTCACATTTCTTCTGAATATCGCCAATATCTTGAGGATCAAATAAAAGTCCCGCATCTCCAACCACTTCGGGCAAGGAGGAAACATCAGAAACAGCAACTGGTGTGCCACTTGCCATTGCTTCCACAACCGGAATGCCAAATCCTTCGTAAAGTGAAGGCAAGACATACAATCTCGCTCCCGCAATTAAAAAGGAAGTATCGTCATCGGGTACGAAATCAGTAAAAATCACTTTATCCCCCAGCTTATTTCTTTTAACGGTTTCAAAAATACTTTCAAACATCCACCCTTTTTTACCAACAATTACTAACTTTAGGTCAGGGTAAGTGCTACCTATACCTACAAAAGCCTCAATTAATTTTTCGATATTTTTGCGAGGCTGCAGTGTACCTACAAAAATAATATAGTCACCAGGTATGGAGTATTTATCTTTGATTTTTTGGATATCGGATTCTTTTTGCACTTTAAATCTTGTTTTGTCATATCCTGGATACGTTACAAAAACTTGTTTGGGGTCAACTTTGTATTCTTTGACAATATCTCTTTTAGAATTTTCTGAGATTGTAATAATTGCTTTGGATTTCAAGGCGGAATATTTGGTCCACCTTTTTAGCTGTCCGAGATCCTTTTTTCTGAAATACTGTGGGAAATACAAAAAAGACAGATCAAAAATAGTTATCACCTGCGGCACACGACTAAACCTGGGCGCGTAGTGACTTGGGCTGAAAAAAACATCGAGATGGTTGTTTCTAGCTAATTTAAGAGGCAGAGCGACTTGGGTCCAAAATTTCTTGGGACCAAATACCTTATAGTGCCAATCAGGAGATACAGCCGGCATGTCAGAAACAGGCGGGTTTTTGAGAAAAATCTCAAATTGGTGACCACTTTCGTCAGAATGAAAAGCTTTTAAAAGCTCAAAGCCATACTGGCCACTACCCACTCTTGATACAACATTCGCTTCATTTCCATCAATTCCAATTATCATTTTGCTACTCCTTTTTTTGAGCAGGAAAATGTCGGGTGCATCCTTAAATAATTCAATAATTTTAAAGCAGGCGACATAATTAATTACTTCCTATTTTTAATTTTACCCAACTCTGCCGAGATTAAATAGGTGAAATAAATGTAAGCAATTGGCAAAACAGTGAGTAAATACCTTGTAAAAACCACATGGAAACTATTGGTCGCCAGATAAAACATTACCCAAATTGCTGGAATTTTTTGAAGGAATGATAACTTCTTATAAAATATTACAAAAATCGTCGCAATGACTCCGATGGGCCAGCCAATCCACCAAGCCGGTGCTTTTATAAACTCTGTATTACCAAACCAGACTCGCCACTCTCCAATCATAATAATTCTCCAAATCTCAAAAGGCGGATAACTAGGAATAAAATCTTTGTAAAATCTAAGCACGTAAAAATGCACCATCACAAAATCTAATATTCCGTGCCCAGACAAAAAGTAACCTAAATAGGAAATCAGATAAATGCTGATTGCTATCAATGTGGGCAAAATAAGCTGCTTTATTTTTACCTTTCTGATCGATGTTAAAACTAAATAAATAAATGCCCCAAAAATAATACCCGACGCAAAAAACTTAATCGATACAACTGCCCCAAGACAAAGCCCAATTAAAAGTAAATCGCGACGATTGATATTTTTTTTAATCACAAGGTATATAGCCCAAAGCATAAAAAATACTTGGGGCAGATCCAAAAGCGAAAGCCTCAATTGGTCCCTAAAAAGCGGATCCCATAACATAATAATCAAAGGCACAAGCGCCAGAGTTTTATTTTGGATAACGGACAGCGACAACTTATAGAGGACTACTAAAAAAAGTACTGCCCATAAAATTTGAATTATTTTTTCATTGCCAAAAATCTTGATAGACAAGCCAATCAAAATTTTCCCCAGGGGAGGATGTTCAAAATTGACAATTGTTGGGTCAGGCGATTTCAAATAGCTGTACCCTGCCCATGAATACACCTCATCGTCCTCTAAAATATACCGAATCTGATTACCGACTCTATTAAATTGTGAGTAAGAATACCTCTCTTCGCTTATCTTCGGATCATATTTTTTTAAATAACCAAATCTATACGAATAAACTTGGTAGAAAAAACTACCAAAAGTTAAAATCAACATAACGTAAAATATTAAGGAAGATTTACTCAAGCTCGTGATAAATTTCATGCATCAACTTTGCCGATTTTTCCCAACTAAAATCTTTGGTTCTTATCAAGCCTTTTGAAATTAATTCACTGGCGTATTTGTCATCACCAAGCACTTTTTCAATCCCTTTGGTTATGGACTCTTGCGAGTGAGGGTCAACTAGCTCAGCAGCGTTGCCTGCTACTTCTGGCATTGCAGAGACATTGCTAGTTACTACAGGAGTGCCACACGCCATCGCCTCTAAAATAGGTATTCCAAAGCCCTCATAGAGTGATGGATAAACAAAAACTCTCGCACCACTATAGAGTACAGATAAATCCTCATTTTCTACCTTATTTAATATAATGACATTCGAGGAATTTTGAATTTCCTTTCCCCACATATACTTACCCACAATTACCAATTTGAGGTTAAAATCTTTGCTAACCGTCTCAAAAGACTTTATTAATCGATCAATATTTTTTCGCGGCGAAACACTTCCAACTGCAAGAATATAATCTCCTTCAATATTATATTTAGATTTAATGCTATTTATTTTTTCTAACGATGATTTGCTAAAAATGGGCGAAGGAGCATTGGGAATTACTCTCAATTTACTTTCATCAATTTTTAACAAATCTACAACATCTTTTTTTGTGGACTGTGATACACAAATAATTCGATCTACTTCTTTCTTGACCCACTTAAGTCTTCTATCGTCAACGGCAACAATTCTGGGGTGAGTTTCTTCAGGAAATTTAATTGGTGTCAAATCGTGAATCGTTGCCACTTTAAATGAATGTGATGGCGGCTGGGTCCATCCCGAAGAATGGAATACATCAACTTTCCCTATAAAGTTTTCAATGTTGAGAATATGCCACTGATTCCAAATTAGATCTAAAAGAGTTGGAGGTAACCGATATTTTTTAACGTTTTTAAAATTTGATTTTAGAGGCCTTCGGAGAGAACTATAAAAAAAGACTAATTCATCATCTTTTGCAAGAGAAACTAAACTTTCATTTAAATTGCGAACGACGTTGGAGACACCCACATCCGGGTAAGCCAAAGAGGAGATATCGATACCTATGCGCATGCTATTTTTGATAGCCCCAGACTTCTACACCTCTAAAGTTTTGTTGGTCAAATTTAATATAACCGGCTGCTTCAATCGATTTTCTCACGTTGTCTTGGGGGTCAAACAACGGCTGTAAATAGCGCATTAGCCATATTTTATCATAATTTCCAGCCTGCCAACTTTGTGGCCCACCTGCCTGAACTGTTTTGTTGTAATAAAGATAGGGAGACCTTTGAGCCTTATCGACAGAAATTGTTATTGCGCGTTGATTTTTTGAATTGGCATCAATATAATTTCCAACCGAACGCCAGTCCTCTCTTTGAAAATTAGGATTAAATGAATATATCCCAATAGCTAAAACTAGCCAAAAAATCAAAACACCGAGTAGTAAATATTTATACGAGGTTTTTAAATTCACCGCTGAATAAGCACCACACAGCCAAAATGCGGGCAAGATGACTAATAATCTAAATACTGAAAATATGGGAATTTTTAAGGAGATGACCAAAGATAAGATAAATGGTACAACAAACCATAACTGCACCAAACCGATTTTCTTTTTGAGAGATAAAGTAATTAAACCGGCGGTAACTATTACCGGAACAAGTATATACAACACATAAGTTTCTTTGTTTATAAATGAGAAGTTTCCACTAGCAAATTTAGCAAAAAGAAGCGGGGCGCTTTTGGCCGATACACCCCCAATTGCGTTAATCCACTCGGGACTATCAGCTACTGCATTAGCTCCAAGTCTTAATTGTTCTACAAATCTTGGAACCCATGGCAAGTATAAAACTGAGGCAAGGCCTAAACCAAAAAGATAAGGCCTGATCCACTTTTGAACTTTTTTTCTGTTCTCAAGGCCCACCCATATAACTTGAGCCAAAATTACAAAGAAAGAAAAATAGTCTGCGTAGATCGCTACTGCCACGGTAAGCCCATATAAAATAGCAAAATAAATAGATGGCCTTTTGATAAGCCTTAAAAGTGCCCAAACAGAAAGTGCTGATCCAAAGGTAGCCAAACTATACATTCTGGCTTCTTGAGAATAATAAATATGAAATTGGCTCAAAGCGACCAATAATGATGCCCATAGTCCCACATTTTTCGAATAAATTTGTTTGCCAATTAGATAGGTAAGATACACCGTTGCCACTCCAAAAATTACGGATGGCAGCCGAATGGTTACTTCATTTTGACCAAATAAAGAAACCCAAAAATGAAGGATGTAATAATAAAGAGGTGGGTGAAAGTCGAGTTTAAGGTGAAATAAAATATCAGACAAACTTTTGGAAGATGCCACGACGTTGGTTGCTTCATCAAGCCATAGACTTTGATCAAGATGGATAAGCCGGACAAAAAAAGCGATTAGTAAAATACCAAAAATCATTTCGCCTTGCTCTCTCCAAAAAAAGACTTTACAACCGATACCCAAACAGCTGTGTCATACCAAAGTTTAAATATTAAAAAACGTGGGTTTCTGCTTTTAAGAGAAATTTTAAAAGCCGTAAAGACTGAGGTAACAAGTCCATATCGCCACAAAGACCAGATTTTACGGATAATGCTTCCAGAAATAAACTCATTTTTCCCAATCCACCTCGCTTGCTTCCATATTTCTGTCAGATTGTCAGGGTTTTTGTGATAAAAGATTGCTTCTGGGGCACAGGCGGCCATCACTCCAAGTTTGCGAGAAAGCGTCCAATCATCTGTGTACCCGATATTATCAAAACCACCTATACGATCAAATTCTTTTTTTAATATGGCTCTAAAAACAGGTTGGGTATCTGGGTAGTCTTTGGAGTGCATCTTATCCGGCCCCAAACCTCTATTAAGGTTCCAGCAGATCGACCAAACATTGTCTTTATTGGCAACCATTTCATCTTTTGAAAATGTTCCGACTGTTTCATTTTTTAAAATTGGCCTGACTAGTCTTTTGATAAATTCATTATCAAAAGTCATATCAGCGTCCACAAACACCAAGATTTCACCTTTTGCTTTTTTAACTCCTAAATTTCTGGCTGTTGCCGGCCCTTTGTGTTTTTGAGTGAGAATTTTTACATTTCGAAATCTTTTAATTTTTCGAAGCGTGGTATCATTTGATCCATCATCGACGGTAATAATCTCTAAAGGCATATAGGTCTGATTCGAAAGCGTTGTCAGACAATTTTCTATGTCTTTCTCTTCGTTATAAACTGGAATAACAATGGATACTTTTGGGTTCATAGAATTTTATGTAAATAGTCGTAAAATTTTTCACTCTGTCCTAACCAATCAAATTTTTGAACTTGTTCTAAAGACTTTCCTACCCATTCTTTACTTAATGCTTCTTCCAAAGCCTCACCATATTTGACCTCATCATCACAATCAACAAGCACTCCTGCCTTACCTATTATTTCTCTTCTTATCTCATCATCTGGCGCAACTACCCCAAGACCTGAGGCCATTGCTTCCAAATAAGCAATTCCAAAAGCTTCTGAAGAAGCCGAGGCGAGCGTAAAAAGATCACAACCTCTATAAACCTGTGGCATTTCTTCATGCGGATAGGTGGTGATTTTAAACCTTTTTTTACCCAATGTTTTTGAGGCTTGGGTGCTTAACTCTTTTGCCAACTCTCCCTGCCCAACGATTAATAAACTGGCCTTAGTTTGTGCGACTGCCTTAATTGTTTGGTCTACTTTTTTGTAACTAGTCAACGCGGCAACTGTTAAAACAATGGGCTTGGGTAAATCTAATTTTAATTTATTACCCATAAAATTAAATTTGACCGTATCGACTCCGTTGCCGACCTTTTGTATGAGTAAATTTTTGTTTTGTCCCTGCGCCCAATTTTTTTGTGCTGACGTAAGTGCAAAAAAAATATCAGGCCTAAGTCTCAGATTCCATTTATCGTCTCTACCAATACCTGCTTGCCCTGAAATCGCTAATTTATATTTTAAAATCGGCTTTAGTATTTTAAGTACTACTACCTGCCAAAAACCATTGACTGCTATCACTATGTCGGGCTTTTGTTGAAAAAGTGTTGGAATGGATTTTAGAGTAAAAAACATTACGTTTAGACTATGCGGATCTAAATAAAATTTGCGTAAAATTCTCCAAAATAAACTGACCCCATTTGGTTGATAATTTTTACCAATGTTGACGGTTATAAAAGCATAATTTCCACTCGGGCCTCCTTGAACAATCAACGCTCTATCTTCAGCCGGGCATCTGATGGCCATTTCTTTGACAAATACCTCAGCTCCTCTATCAACAAGACCGTTATAGATCGATAAAAATAAAACTTTCATTTTGTTATCTTTCTTTTTAATATTTTTATAGGTGTTTGCCAAAATGAATTAGCAATATCCATCTTAGATGGTTTGACCCAAGGCGACGGGACAATTGATGGTCTTTTAAGACTAAAGGCTTCTGGCAATAGATTCTTATCAATTTTTATTCCAATTTCATATTTTTTCTTTCCTATACGAGCTACCGTTTCAGATTCTCGAACTCTGGATCTAGTCATATGAGTCATATGCCAATAGGCAACATCAAAAAAATGCAATTTGTCGGAATTATCATTTACTTTATTTCCCGCAGAATCTGAATATGCTTCCAAAGGATATGTTCCTCTCCATTTATGCTGAGGATCGATTCTAAAAAATCTAATATTGAGATGTCCTTTTTCTCCTGCTATTTGATACTTACCGGCGCTTTGGGGTTGAATATGCCACAAGTCTCCCACACAATTGTTTGTTCTTACAAAACAAGCCATTATTTTTTTATCAAGATCAGCAAGTTGATTACGAATGTTTTTTAAATCTTCCCCTCGCCAAACTTCGTCTCCGTCAACAATGACAAACCATGGAGTCCTTGTTTGCTCAATCTGCTTATTTCTAAGACCGACCAGCCCATTCGCATCAACTGCTCCGACTTCATCAAAAGAAATCTTTTTATTTTTTATTGTTTTGATAATCTTGATTGTATCGTCCGTAGAACCAGTGTCCAATATTAATAATCTGTCGACATAGGGCAAGACCGATTGAATAGCATACCAAACCCACTGCTCTTCGTTTTTGACAATAATATGAGCTGTTAGAAGTTGACTATTTTCCTTCATGTACTCTACACTTTACTCAAATAATACTAAAATAGCTAAAAGGGAGTAATTTATATCTATTACTTTACTACTTTAAAGGTAACTGACATTCCAAAGACACTTTTATTTTTATCTGTTATGTTTAACCCTGATTTTTTAATCATTCGCTCTAATTTTTTTTCATCAAATTCAAAGATGTGGCTACCTCTCCAAACTTTGCCAGGACCCCATCCGCTCCAAATTTTCCAAACTATATTAAAAAGTGGACTTCCGGTATCCATAGAGATAAGTCCATAACCAGATGGACTGACAACCCTTCTCATTTCTCTAAGGACTTTCTGGGGATCTACAACGTGCTCCAATGTTTCAGTGCAAATCACCATATCAAAAGTATTCTCTTTAAATGGTAGTTTATGTGCATCTGAAAGACTAAAGTTAATTTTGGGATATTTCTTTTTAGCAAAATTTATAAAGTGTGTAGAAATATCGACCCCGGTTAGTTTTGATTTTGGAAATTTGTGGCCAAATTTAACTAATATATGACCTGAGGAGCATCCCACATCCAAGATATTTTTCGGCTCCTCTTCAGAAAGTTTATTTAAATTTGCCCATTTGCGAGAATGCCAATATTTTTGAAAAAGGTTCTTTTTCTTCCCTTCTTCATAATAATCAGGTGGAACTTGAGCATAAATATGTGTTAAATCTTTTAATTTTGAATCCATTAGTGGTAATAATTTTTCTTCTAAAACACAATGGTAAACAAACTAATAAAAAAAGGGAATATGCAGAAAAGTTCAATTTTATTTGATATAATTTTTTAATTAAATCAAAGTTTTACATAATTCTTCTAAATGGTCTTTAAAAGAAATATTTTTCGGCGCTTATTTCCTCTTTTTATACTTGGTCTATATTTCACAGTCTTATTCTATAAGGTAATTGTCAATGGTCTTTGGCCAATCCCCGCAGATTCTTTAGTTTCGTACTTCTTCCCGTGGAATACGGGCGGTTGGGGTGGGTGGTATGAAGGGATTACTCACAAAGGGCTTATTGGTTTTGATGTTTTTCGTCACTATATACCTTGGAAAAGTCTGGGTGCCGAGCTGATAAAAAGTGGGCAATTGCCGCTTTGGAATCCATACAATTTTTCCGGTAACCCATTAATGGCCAATTTTCAATCATCATTTTTTTACCCTTTCAGTGTAATTTTTTATTTTTTACCTATTTTTCCTTCTTGGATAATATTTATTTTTCTTCAACCAGTACTAGGTTTCTTTGGTTTTTATTTATATCTAAAATTAATTGTAAAAAACCGAATTAGCGCGTTATTCGGTTCCTTAGCATTTATTTCGTCAGGGTTTTTTTTAGCTTGGTTTACGTGGGGAATCGTTGGCCATAGTTATATTTGGGCTGGATGGCTTTTGTGGGTGTGCCACAAGTATTTTATTGATCGTTCCTACAAACATTTACTAATTACTCCTTTATTAATTTTTATCTCAATAATTTCACCCTACCCTCAAGTTGCTATTCTCGTACTGATTTTAGTTTTTTCTTACAGCATTTTTTGCTTTGTATCTTCTAGTGGGGGAATCGCTCGTTATTTAAAATGGATCATTGCATCAGTTGTAGGAATATTAATCGCTATGATTCAAATAATACCCACAATAGAGTTATGGTCCTTTTCACCAAGAGACTACGGAGTGCCTGATGTTTTTGAGTTATTCGCGTTAAAAAAGAGGCTGTAATTACTTTGTTTTCACCGGATTATTTTGGCAATATTGCTGCTGGAAATTTTTGGGGAAAATTTCACTATCACGAACACAATATGTACTTTGGTATAGCGGTTTTATATTTTGCAGCTTTATCTTTGAAATTTTTTAAGAAAAACAAGATAGTCAGATTTTTTGTATTGGCAAGTATTTTGGCTTTCTTATCTTTCATACCTCAAATATCTTCCTTTGAGAAAATCTTACCAGTACTTTCTACAGGCATTCCATCAAGAGCAATTTTAATTATTGCTATATCTTTTGCAGTCCTCTCAGCTGTCGGAGTAGATGAAATTTTGAGAAAAAAAATCAGTAAAAGTTATTTTCTAAAAACTGCTTTCATCTTTGGCCTAATTTACATTTGTTTATGGGCATTCGCGATTTTCAACTTTAAAATTGGTGATCCAAAAACAATAGCAGATTTCAAAATCTCTTTACGAAATCTGATAATTCCTTCTATATCTTTTTTGCTTATAAGTTTTGCAGTTTGTTTATTTAATATTCAGATAATTACAAAAAAAAATCTTCTGTACTCTAATACTATCAATTATTTTGCTTGAAGCCAGTTATTTCTTTAATAAATTTACTCCATTTAGCCCGTCAAATTTTTTTATGCCATCACATCCACTTCTTGAAAATCTTTCTCAATTATCCAGAGTTGATAGAGCATGGGGATATGACAAAAATTATTTATCAGCTAATTACAATACTTTTTTTCGGTTTCAAGTCCCAACAGGTTATGATTCCCTTTACATTAAGCGGTATGGTGAGTTGCTTAAATCAGGAGAATCTGGCGTGTTGAACAGAGATATTTTCCGAGGGGATACAGATTTACCAAAAATGAATTCTCCTTATCGAGAAAAGCTGGTAAATTTATTAGGTATAAAATACTTTACGTATCATCTAGATAGTGACATCGATGACAACCTAAAAGGTGACGAACCGAGGTTCGCCGACAAGCTTTCAAAAGAATATATACCAATAAGAACAGACCGTTGGAGTATAGTTCAAAACCCCGATGTTTACCCGAGAGCTTTCTTGGTTAGTGATTATGAAATACCAAACTCTGACGAGGATATAATCAAAAAAATGTTTAGCAATGAGACAGATTTGCGCAGAAAAGTCTTTTTAGAAAAACAAACAAACTTCACTCTTGATAATGTTACCGGCGACGCTTTAATTGAGAATTACACACCGAATAGTGTAAAAATAAAAACGAATTCCCAAGGTAATAACCTTTTATTTTTATCAGACAATTTTTATCCCGGTTGGAACGCATATATAGACGGAGTAAAAGGTAGCGTTTATCGAGCTGATTATACTTTTCGCGCTGTTTACGTACCAAAGGGCGAGCATGAAGTCGTGTTTAAATACGAGCCAAATTCTGTAAAAATTGGAATTGTTATCACGATTTTAAGTTTAATAGGCTATGCTGGTTGGGTAGTTAAATATTTTGCTAAAGTCTCCCGATAATCATACATTAGTTTGTTTTTTGAAAAGAAAATTGTACAAAAACCATACAAATGACAAAATATATAATCCAAACCATCCAATCATATAGCTTCCTTTATATATAGCAGGTTTATACCATCCGATTCTATTGACTACATCTCCCAAACTCGCCGGTTGATAAAAATATACTATTATTTGCCAAAGAGAAACCAAGTGAATCAAAAAGAATAAACCAATCAGGCTTAGGCAAAATTGTTTTAGATATTTTTTTGGAACCCAAACTAAGAGCCCTTGGACAAATAAAAACACCTGCACTGCAATACCAGGTAAAAGATAACGTCCTTGAAATCCAAAAGGATGACCTACTTCACTCACAAATTTTTGAAAATCAAAAAGAAAAATAGGGAAGGCAATTGCAAATATTAAAAAAATAATGAACGCCAAATCTTTTCTTGCAACAATATGGATGTCCTTTTTTTTACCAAGACTAATCAATACAATACCTGCGAAAGAAATAACTGTTAATAATTTAAATATTCGATAAAAATTAAAAGGCAACTGGACTTCAAGCCAGCCAAAGATAGCCCAATACCAACTAAAAATATTATTATTAAAATCTCGAATTAAATTATTTAAATAAGAAATGACATTTTTAAATAACTCCCCTGAATATATCTGACTAGATAAAAAATTCGATTGTTTAACAAAATTGCTCAATAGGCGAAAAGAATTTTCCAACGGAGTATTGGAAAGGATATTATTAAAAAAGATCGAACGGACAAATAAATATAAAATTAGTGCCACTCCCGATAAAAAAGATACCTTTATATAACTTTTGATTTTAAGTCTCAAAACAATTACCAAAAGCGTGATTGCCGGAGCAACACTCAATGTTTCTCTGACAAATATAGAAAGAAAAGACAGTAAAAAGACACTCAAAGAAAACTTCCATGCAAGTCGATCTTTAAATATCATTATCCACAAATACGAAAGAAGAGTGGTATAAAAAATCGTCAACGCATCAATTGTAATTGTCGAAGTAATAAACGAAAAACTAGGATGTAAGGTAACAATTGCTGCTGTTGCCAATGGTATATTTTTACTTTTTGGCAAAAATAATTCCGATATTTTAAAAACTAGCAACACAGTCAATACCCCCAGCAGTATAGACCACAGTCTCACTGCATAAACCCTATCGATTATGGGATGGTTATATAAGGATTTATAAAAAAAAGATCCGATCAAATAATAAATTGGCGGATAGGCCGATCCCGCTGCTTGTTGGACATAGTTTTTTCTCGACTCAAAAGGTAGTTTATTGATTTCGTCTTCATTTATTCCATTTGTGGTTTTAGATTTTTGAAACGTATAGAAGGGGTGGGTACCAGTGGAGCTAAAACTAGTAAGATTTAGAGTCAATGCTAGTTCTTCAGAAATATTTTTCTCGGACCAGGGTATCGATCTTCTGCCATTTTCGGCAACAAATTGAATATAGGCAAAATGATTTTGTTCATCCGATGCCTGAAAAGGAGGGATCACTGCAGACCAGACTATGCCCTTTATAAAGGTAAACATTAATAAAATACAAAGTGGAGATTTAATTAATTTTGTACTCATTAATACCTTTTTTTAGCAAAACATTTTTGGTCAAAATATAAATAAGCCCAATTAAGCTAAATAAGTAAATTGCTAAAATAATTGCATTAAATGGATATTTTATTAAAACCGATTTGTACTGACTCGATTGAATCAGAAAATTGTAAAGATTGTTTGTATCGTAATAAGCATGCGCAACAACGTATAGGCTAATAAGATTGAGTGTGATCATTCCGATTGCCAGTAACGATGCAATGTATTTTTTGAATTTAATTGGAGTAAGTGTAAGTAACCCAATAAAAATTATTAACATATGTGGGAATACCGCGGGTAAAAAATACCTTCCTTGAATTCCCAGTGAAAAACCAACACTTTTAAAGTGCCCCCAGTCCCACCACGTAAGGACAGCAAAATAAAATAAGGCAAATCCGACCATAAAAGCTACCACTTGAGTATTTTTCGACCAATCTCTTTTCTTGATGCTAAATATTATTTTAAGAATAAATCCCAAAACTGCTATCAAAATAACGCGATTGATTACACGGTAAACCACCGGCGGCAGAGTTACGCCCAACCAATCAAATACACCCCAATACCAGGGCAATACCTCGGCATAAGTATGTTTAAGAGTCCAAACGAGATGGTTTGTAAAACTAATAGCGGGAAGGGTGCTAGACACATTATCTGTTGTTTCTACATAAGGAAGCGGGTTTACATTGGCTGATAATCTTCCAATAATCTCCTGAAAAAGGATAAAACCCCCTGAAACTATATAAACTACACCAAAAACAAAACTAAATTTAGTAAGCGATGAAATCCTTGATTTACTTTTGAATGACTTTATAACGATTAAAAAATATAAAATCGGAACGGTAATGATAAATTGGGGCTTTGTCCAAGTCCCAATCCCTGTTATCAGCCCAGCTAAAATAACATTTTTTAGACTGACTCTGGATATTATTAATCTAGCTCCCATATACAAAAAAGCTATAAATAAAAGATTAGACAAAGGATCGCTGCTTACTCCGGCAGAGGTAAAAGTGACCATTGGCTGAAAAGCGACCATACTTCCCAGCACAAGCTGATAGAGCATATTTTTCGGAAATAATAATTGTGAGATTTTAAAAGCAGTAAAAGCGATTCCAACTAAACACAAAACTGACACTAAGCGAGCAAAAAATACGCGGGTAAAAAGATCACCGTTATTCGCAATTTTATAGGTGATGGCCGACAGGAAATAATAAACGGGTGGGTAATTGGTCGATTCTGATTTAACCAACTCTCTTCTCCATTCTTTTGGAAAATTGCTGATTTCTGACTCTCTGGGCCCGATTACATTATTTGAATAATCGAGTCTATACTCAGGATGAAAAGTAAATTTATTTGTCCCTCGACTCCCTCTTTCTGTACCCAAGAGCCTTTCAGACAATAACAATTCTTGTGAATGGTCTTTGCCCCCACTTGGATGCATTTGACCGTATTCTGCCATGTTTTGAACATTGGCAAAGTGAGCGGCCTCATCAGGAGTATGCCAAATAGGAACAAGGACTGCCCAAAATAAACCATTCAACAAAACCGCAGCCAGAAAAATATACAGAGGGTTAATTTTTTTTAAACTCAATTGCTGCCTTGTCATATCTGGTAATTTTAGCACAAGCCAAACCTTGTGAAATTTAGAAAATTATCGAAAGGATTTAATTTTTTTTACGATATAGGCAACCTGAGAATTCGTTAAGTTTTGATGAAGGGGAATATTTAAAATCTCTTCATTGGCCTTTTCCGCATTGGGTAAACGAATCCCTTTTTGCTTAAAGGCTTCCACCAAATGAAGTGGCTGGTATCGAAATGTGACATATACTCCATTATTTACCAAATAATTTGCCAATTCGTCCCTTTTTCCATTCAAAATCCTTAGCCAATACATATAATATGAAGACGTGGTGCCAGTCAGTGGTTGAGGAGGCGTTTTAATCCAGTCAACATTACCTAGTTCCTCTTGATATCTTTCCCAAACTTCTTTTCTTCTTTTTAGAAAAGAGTCAATTTTTTTAAGTTGGATTCTTGCAATTGATGCCAATATATCATTGGAGGTATGCCTGTTAGCTGGAATTACAATATCAATCTCCCACCATCTTTTCTTCTTTTCCTTCAGAGAATCTATCCCACTTGATTCTTTGGGCGATAGCCCAAGGTAGCGAAATACTTTGGCCCGGTCATAAAGCGTATTATTTTTCAAAGTAATCGCCCCGCCGTCCCCCATGGTTAATATTTTCATCGCATCAAAACTATAACACCCTATATCGCCTAGTGTTCCACAATTTTTATTTTTATATATGGAAAAAGGCGAATTCGCACTATCCTCAATAATTTTTATTGTACCTGCCGCTTTCTTTACCTCGGAAAAATTGGCCGGATGTCCACCGTAATGCAAAAGAAGAATAGCTTTTGTTTTGGTGGTTTTAAGCCTATTTATTTCACTCGGCATTATATTTAAATATTCTTCATCAACATCAGCAAAAATCGGTTTTGCTCCAACATGCATAATTGCATTGACACACCCAGGGAAATGAATGGTTGGCAAGATAACTTCATCACCTTTCCCAATATTTAGAATTTTCATTGACATAAAGAGAGCCGCGGTACAAGTATTTGTCAGAAGAGTTCTCGAATTGCCGATCCTTTCACCAAATTCTTTTTCAAAATTTTTTGCCTCAGACCCATAACCAGTCCAATGACTTTTTAATACCCTCCGAATTGCGCGAACCTCTTCTTCGGAATGACTATTTGAAAAAACTTGTATCATCTTTTTCATTATTTCTTAATAGCGTAAAAACCATAACGCCACCCCAAGTATTTTAATGCGGGGATAAAATTTTTCAAATTATTTAACAAATTTCCAAAATTTTTATCGACACCATAAGGAATAACAGCTACCCACATAACCTCAGATTCAAATTTCAAAACTTCAAAATTGTTCTTTTCTAATTCTTTTTTCAATTCCCAAGGATAAGTCGGTGAAAAATAACCCCACCTTAGATGAATATTTTTATTAAGCTTTTGCCTAACGAGTTCGATCATCGCATGGGGCTGAAGTTTATTGTTGGTTACCACAATAACTTCCCCTTCTTTTTTTAGAACTCTTGAATATTCTTTAATCGCTTTTTTCCAATTTGGAATCATTACAGAGGTAGTTAGATCCAAAACTACATCAAAAGATTTATCAGGATATTTCAAATTTGTGGCATCCCCTATTTCAAATTTTAAATTTTTTAGTTTCTTTACCTCTGGTAATTTTTTTGATTTTGAAATGACTTCATCTGACAAATCAATTGAAGTCACGTTAAATCCATCGGCAGCCAACCTCATGGCCTCATAAGGGAAAAAACACCCCACATCCAATATTTTTGTTTTTTGCCGGATCAAGGAGATTAGTCTGGCGTCGGCTTTTTTAGCATCCATATAGGACTTTGGGTATTTATCTAAATTCCTGATCCTCTCGGACCAGACATCTGCAACAATTTTTTGTGTTTTATTCATTTACCAATTCAAAGTGTGGGAATCCTACCCTGTTTAATACAACATTGACCGAGTCAAAAGACTAAAGCCTCTGCGATTTTAATTCAAAAGGGATAATAATTAAAGAGCCTTAGACTTTTATCCAAAAATCATTTTTAATATATACTTGCGCTAAACAAATTATGAAGTCAAAAGACCCGGATGGGCGATATTCCAACAAGTATTTTGATAAACACTACGAAGGCGGTTACGAAACCCAAGCCAATAATCCGGTCTTTGCCAAAAAATTTAAAGAGACTGTTTCTTTAGGATTAAAAAAGGGCAAAGTACTAGATGTCGGCTGTGCATATGGGTATTTTTTAAAACCCTTTATTGAGGCTGGGTTTGATTCTTATGGTGTAGATGTTTCCAAACATGCAATAAAAACCGCTCGAAAATTGTTCCCTGAGGCAACGTTTAAAGTATGCAATATAGATACATCCCATTTGCCATTTGCAGATAATTTTTTTGACTCAGTAATACAAATTTTTCTTTTAGAACACGTTGAGAATTATTACCAAACACTGAAAGAATGTCACCGGGTATTAAAAAAAGGCGGTATACTTTTTATTTATATCCCGACGGAACGTCGATGGTATGGTGACGAAACTCATATAAATATTTTTACTACCAAAAGTCTTTCGACCACACTTGAACGTTTAGAATTCAGAGTAGTTAAAATTGGCGAAGAAGGCGGGCGCTTTCAAAATCTATTTGGAGCAGTCAGGCTTATAAAAAATCGTCATACCATGTTTAATTTTGTTCCTTCTAAAACTGGATCATTTATTTCTTGTCATGCGATAAAGGTCTAGAGACGAACCGCTGGTTGAAAAATCACACTCAAATGTTATTAAATTAGCGAAACATTGAAAATGGAATACAAGGTTTCAATAATCGGCTTTGGACATGTAGGCAAAGCAATGAAATTAATTTTTGACGACTGGGTTACTGCTATCCGTGACCCAATGATCGAGGAATCTGCTTCAATATCGCAAGTCAACAAAACCGATGTTGCCTTTATTTGCGTCCCTACCCCTATGAACAAGGATGGATCTTGTGATGTATCGATTGTTGAAGATGTAGCTTCCCAGATTAACCCTCCTTTGATCATTATCAAATCCACAATTGAACCGGGTACAACCGATAATCTAAGGCTGAAATACAAGAAAAACATTGTTTTTTCTCCGGAGTACTTTGGAGAATCGAGTTATTACATTCCTCCAGAATGGGCTCCAAAAGGTTGGCCTTTTCATATCTTTGGAGGAGACAAAAAAGATACTGCCAAGTGTGTAGAGATATTTAAACCTAAATTTAGTCCGCGAACTTTCTATTATCAAACCGACGCCAAAACAGCAGAGATAATTAAATACATGGAAAATGTCTGGGGAGCAATGAAGGTGACATTTGCTAACGAATTTTACGAAGCATGTAAATATTTAGGAGCAAATTTCGATGAAGTTCGGGAAGGATGGGCGCTTGATCCACGCGTTGAAAAAATGCATACCGCTGTTTATGAAAACTCTCGAGGCTTTGGAGGCAAATGCTTCCCTAAGGATCTGATGGCTTTTATCAGGTCTTGCGAAAGCGCAGGTTATGACCCAAAGCTTTTGAAGGAAATTTGGAATTCCAATGCAAGATTCAGAGGCGAAAAACAAGAGGACTTTTAAATAACTAAAGCCAAGAAATCAATCAATAAATGAAAATATTAATTACTGGCATCTCAGGTCTGATCGGCAGCCACCTCGCCGATTTTCTTTTACAAACAGAATCTGAGATTTATGGACTTAAAAGATTTCGAAGTAGCAACGACAACCTCAATCATTTGTACGGCAAAATAAAATTTGTTGAAGGCGACTTGGAAGATGCTCACTCGACTCAATATCTCATCAAATCTGTGGGTCCTGATATTATTTTCCACCTGGCTGCGCAAAGTTACCCCAAAGAATCCTGGAACGCCCCATTGACCACTATGAGAGCCAATATCGATGGCACTATTAATATTTTAGAAACAGTTAGAAACCTGGATCCCAAAATTAAAGTCCTGATAGCCTGCTCATCCAACCAATATGGTTTTATCAAAGAGTCCGAAGTCCCAATCAAAGAAGACCGCATTCAGCAGCCTCTGAGCCCTTATGGAATTTCAAAATTGGCTCAGGAACTTTTGGGATACGAATATCACGAAAATTTTCAAATCCCAACCTATTTGCCGAGATTTTTTAACCAAGTCGGTCCGGGACAAGGTGAAAGGTCTGTTATTCAAACGTTTTGTCGCCAAATTGCCACGATTGAAAAAGGTGAGCAGGAAAATAAATTATTTGTAGGTAATCTCTCGGCCAAAAGAGACTTTTTGGACGTTAAGGATGGTGTCGCAGCGATTTGGGCAATAGTTCAAAAAGGCAAAGTTGCAACCCCTTACAATATTTGCTCGGGCGAGGCGCCTTCAATTAAGGAAGTCCTTGATATTATTCTTACTAAAACTACAGCCAAGCCCGAAGTGGTTGTGGAAAAATCCAGACTTCGCCCTACTGACGAACCAATACTCTTGGGTGATAACACCCGACTTAAAAAAGACACCGGGTGGGAACCAAAAATACCGCTCGATCAAACAATTGAAGATGTACTTGCCTGGTGGAGAAATCAAGTTTAGATATATTTGTTAATGGCTGAAAAAACAATCAGTCTATCTCTAATAATTCCTGCGTATAACGAATCCGAAAGAATCTCAAAGACCCTTATTCATTTTAAAAATTACGTCAAAACTCATCCTAAAACTGAACTTATTTTTGTTTGCGATGGGACCGATAAGACCGAAGATATTTTAAGAAGTAAATTTAAAAACTTTGCCGATTTCAATGTAATTGTGTTTGGTCAAAGGCAAGGGAAAGGCGGCGCTGTGAGGTCGGGAATGCAAGAAGCCAAAGGTGACACTCAGATATTTATCGACGCCGACTTATCTACGCCTTTAAGCGAGATTCCAAAACTCTTAGATCCTATTAAAAATAAATATTGTGATGTGGTTATTGGTTCGAGAGGCATGGAAACTTCAAAAATTAGACAGACTCAAGGTAAATCAAGAGAGTTAGCTGGAAAAATTTTTGGCACTTTTAGCCGCTGGGTTACAGGCTTAGATTTTAAAGATTTCCAGTGCGGTTTTAAAGGATTTTCGCAAAAAGCATCCCAAATTATTTTTTCAAAACAAAAAATAATCAGCCCAGTTTTTGATGTTGAGATACTAAATATTGCCAAGAAAAAGAGGTTGAAAATAATTGAAGTCGGGGTTGAATGGAAACACCATCCCGATAGTAAAATCAGATATAATACAAAACGTTCAATCGCAGCTTTTATCGACTTAGTCAAAATCAAGTTTTATCAATATTGACATGCATCAAACCAAATGTAACAACTGTGAATCAGAAAAATTCACAGTTTATTTATCATTCGACAAACCACCTTCTCAAATTGTTTCGTGTCAAAACTGTGGACTTATGTATCTAACACCACAGCCTAAAAAAGATGACAGGGAGAATGTTTACAATGAATTTTATTTCAAAAGAGAATCATCAAATAAGAAAAACATTTCTGGATATCGCTCATATCAAGAGGATCAATATATACACAATTTTTACTTTTTAAGACTTCTTAAAAAGATAAAGCGATACATAAGAAAAGGTTCTATTTTTGAAATAGGATCGGCAATGGGTTTCTTTTTAGATAAGGCTTCTAAAGAAGGATTTGACGTGGAAGGTATCGAAATTTCGAAATACTGTGTCGATTTTGGGAAAAAAGAGTTAAATCTTAATATTCAAAGATCGGATTTTAGCAACTACAAAACAAATAAAAAAATTGACGTTGTCGCTATGTTTCAAACAATTGAGCATTTACCTGATCCTAAGTCTACGCTTAAAAAGGCCAACAGTATTTTAGAAAAGGGTGGAATAATAATAATGACTACCCCCAATCAAAAATCTCTGATATCAAAATTATTTGGTAAAAAATGGTTCGAATACAAACCGACCGAACATCTTTTTTATTATAATCCTCAATCTATGACTCAGCTTTTAAAGCTCTCAGGTTTTGATAAAGTCAAAATAACTAGAGATTTACATTATTTATCAATCGAGTATATTTTAGAAAGAGTTAGGTATTACATACCACTATTTTCTATTTTAATTAGACCACTAGAGAAGGTCGCAGTGCTTGCACAAATTAATAAAAAACTAATACCTTTTGATAAAGGCAGTATGTTAATAATAGCCCAAAAAAATGAAAAATAAATTTCAATCTTATTTATTGTTGCTGAGCGCACTCTTCTTATTTACCCGCATTTATAATCTAGGAAATCTTCCTATCTTTCAAGACGAATCGGCTTATATAAGCCTGGCATTAAAAATTGCTGACTCTCCTTTTTCATTTTGGGATGCAGGTTTAATTTTACCTGTAGCCAAACCTCCTTTATTCATGATTTTGCAGGCCATTTTCATAAAAATAATTCCCGACTTTCTGATCGCTTCCCGACTTACCTCGGTTGCCTTTGGAATGGCGTCAATGCTCGGGATTGTAAAAATTAGTCAAATTCTTTTCGACAAAAAAACAGCTTTTATTGCTGGACTTCTATATATTATTTCACCATTTACACTAACCTATGACCGACTTGCCATTATGGAAACGGCTCTTGCGTCTTTTGGCATATGGCTCGTTTATTTTGCTTTAGTATTCCCAAAAAATTGGAAACTAAATGGAATATTTATTTCACTTTTGTCGGGTTTGGCACTCCTTACCAAACAATCAGCTACTATCATTTTCCCAATTGTGGTTCTTTCGAATTTGGCCAATTCATATTACCCTAAATATAAAAATTTAATTAGAAACACAATAAAAATACTTATTTTTTTACTCCTAGGTGCCATTTTGTCTAAGATGCTTATTTTTTCTCAGAACTACCAAATTTATTCAGATTTTCGTCCAGCTGATTTTACCGATTTTGGCAAAGACAATTTTATAAAAATATTAACAACTAATCTTTCTGCCAATGTGTCTTGGCTTAAAAGTTATCTCACAATTCCAATTTTTGGGTTAACATTTTTGAGTTTTATTTTTCTTTTAAAATCAAAGAAACAATTTTTAATTTTGGGGCTGTGGTTTATAATCCCCACTTTTGTACAATCCTTGCTAGTCAAAAACTTATTTCCAAGATACGAACTAGTGGCATTTGCACCACTTATTATTTCACTCTCTTACTTTATAAATTTATTGATCAAGAGAAAGAACCTTTTTTCAATGGCAATATTCTTATTGTTTATTCCTCAATTAATTTTCTCTTTTAATATACTTTACTCACCTTCAAAAGCACTTTATCACTACAACGAGAGATGGCAGCTAATTTCCAATTGGCCTTCAGGTTATGGAATAAAAGAAACTGCAAATTATATTCAAAAAAATATCGATCAGAGTGCTGTTATTTACGTGGAAGGATCAAATGGGCATTTAAAGGATAGTCTAAACCTCTATCTTAAAGGCTATAAAATAATCGCATTTGACAGAGACACCATCCCATCACCTCCCGAAGAAAAAACTATCTTAATCTTTAATAACAAACCTGGAATTTTGATTCAAAACGAGAATTACAGGCTTATTCATTCGGAAATAAAACCCTACTTAGAGACTGCGGTTGAAATTTATACCTATGAGCCTCATAATTGACCCGCAAAAATGTCAATTCTAGATGATAAAACAATTTTGCTAACTGGGGGCACCGGATCCTTTGGCAAAGCGTTCATAAAAGAAATAGTCCTGAACCACAACGTCAAGAGTTTGAGGATTTATAGTCGCGATGAGCTCAAACAATCTTTGCTTCAAGAAAAATACAAAGGCCACTCGGATATTCTTCGATTTTTTATCGGCGATGTTCGAGATGGTCAAAGATTAAAAAGAGCGGCTGAAGGAGTCGATTTCATAATCCATGCAGCAGCTCTTAAGCAAGTCCCTTCATCGGAATACAATCCATTTGAGGCAATCAAAACTAATATTTTGGGAACTCAAAATGTAATCGAGGCAGCGATAGACTGCAATGTCCCCAAAACTATTTTTATAAGCACAGATAAGGCCGTTAATCCAGTCAATCTTTATGGGGCCACCAAACTCTGTGCTGAAAAAATCGTTATTCAAGGCAATTCATACGCTGGCGGAAGAGATGTTCGTTTTGCCGTTGTTAGGTATGGCAATGTAATGGGCAGTCGCGGAAGCGTTATTCCACTTTTTAAAAAACAGTCAAAAATGGGAGAGGTCACTCTAACCGATAAAAAAATGACCCGTTTTTGGCTCAAAATAGAAGACGGGGTCAGATTTGTAATTAACTCATTAGAACTCATGAACGGCGGAGAAATATTTGTTCCAAAGATTCCAAGTATGAAAATCTCTGACCTAGCCCTTACACTCGCCCCTAAAGCCAAGGTTAAAATAGTTGGAATTAGACCTGGAGAAAAAATTCACGAAACACTTCTTACTAATTATGAATCAAATCATACCAAGGAATTTGATAAATTTTTTGTAATCGAACCAGAATTTGAATGGTGGGATACCCAACGTGTAGCTGGAGGTAAAAAGTTGCCCAAAAAATTTGTTTATAGTAGCGACAAAAATAAAATTTGGTTGACCCGCAGACAGCTTCTTAAAATGATTGAATGATTGAAATGCCAGGCGATATCGAACAAACTCTTAAAGACGAATTTACAAATCTTACTTCCGAAAAATCTCATTTACCCACTCAAATCGGATCGATTGTTCTCCTTTCGGGGGAAAGTCTGGATAGTACCAATGTGGGACACGAAGACGATGGCGACACCGAACGACGTTTTGAACTAGCACTTCGACTTTTCTTCGAAAAAACACCTTCGCCTTTATTTGTGATTGACGGCAATGACGAACAAAATCGCCATCTCAAGCTGATGACAAGAGAAAAGGGTATACCGGATGAAAAAGTATTTATAATTCACAATCTTGTATCCAATACGTTAATTCAAATAAAAAGCATCTCAGAGAGAAATTTGGATGAGCCACTGGTGTTTGTCTCCGATCTTGTTCATATCCCCCGGGTCAGACGCTACGTCAAAAAATGGTTGCCCGATTTAGAGTTTTATTATGATAGCACCGAGTTCCCCCTTAATTCTGATCAAGTCCAAGAGGAAATTGCCAAAATTGTTAAATACGCGGGCCTTGGAGATTTGACTATATGAAAGGTCTTCGATATTCCCAGCAATGGATCGATAAGTCAGATATCGCCGAAGTTGTCCAAACCCTCAAGTCGGATTGGCTTACCCAAGGACCCGCTATAGAAAACTTTGAAAAAGCGGTGGCCAAGTATTGTGGAGCAAAGTACGCAGTGGCATTTTCTTCTGGGACTGCGGCATTGCACGGTGCTTGTGCCGCTGCAAATATTGGCAAAGGTGATGAAGTAATAGTACCCACCTATACCTTTGTAGCCTCAGCCAATTGTGTTGTCTATTGCCAGGCAACACCTGTCTTGGTCGACGTCGACCCAAACACTTTTTGTATTGATCCTCAAAAAGTCCAAGAAAAGATAAATAAAAAAACAAAAGCGATTATCAGTGTAGATTTTGCAGGCAGACCCGCCGACTATGATAAGTTACTTAAAATTACCGATAAAAACAAACTCATCCTTATCGAGGATGCGTCTCAAGCTTTGGGAGGGCGTATAAAAGGTAAAAAGATCGGAAGTAAGGCCGACATGACTATTTTTAGCCTACACCCCGTAAAAAGCATCACAACAGGCGAGGGAGGCATTGTTGCGACCAACAACAAAGATTATTACGACAATCTAAAGATATTTCGAAGTCATGGCATTGTCAAAACTCAAAAAGACGGACCATGGCACCAGGAAATGCAAAGTTTGGGGTACAATTACCGCCTTACTGATATTCAAGCCGCTCTAGGTATCTCGCAAATGAAAAAGCTGGATAAATTCATCGCGAGTCGTCGAAGTATTGCCCAAACTTATATTAAAGAATTTTCTCAACAAAATTGGTTCGAAACCTCTCCGAAATCTTATGACTCTGCTTGGCACCTATTTCCCATAAAACTGAATGATCCAGCACTTCGCAGGGAAGTTTTTGAAAAAATGCACGAGGCAGGTCTTTTAGTCCAAGTTCATTATTTGCCGATTCATCTTAATCCCTTTTACAAAAAATTTGGTTATAAAAAAGGAGACTTCCCTATCGCCGAAGAAATTTACAGTCGAGAAATAAGTATTCCGATTTATCCCAAAATGACTACTAGTGATATTAAAAAAGTGATAAAATCTGTAAATAATATTTTCAAAAATATCGATGGTAAAAATTAGCAAATTAAAAAATAAAAAACAAAATAAAAAAGTAGTCGGAATTATCATGACTTATAATTGTGCGCTGCTTGTAGCGGGCACGGTTAAAAGAATACCACTAAATTCTCTAGACAAACTAATAATTGTTGATGACGGATCGAAAGACGATATCGCCTCAGTTGCAAAGGAACTAAATATTCCACTTTTTAAGCACAAGCATTTGGGGTATGGCGGAAATATCAAATTTGGCTTGAAAAAAGCTCTGGAGCTTGGCGGAGATTATTTGGTTGAGATTCATGGCGACGGTCAGTATGACCCTAAAGCAATCCCTACGGCTATTAAAAAAATGAAGATTGGCTATGACTTTATGCTCGGTTCACGCTTCACTGATCTGTCTCAACCATTAGACGACAAGATGCCACTTGCCCGCTACTTGGCCAATATTGGTTTAAGTTTTATTGACAAACTTATCTTGCGCGCTCCTTTAACTGAATACCATTCCGGGTTTCGTGTTTATAGTAGAAAATTACTCGAAACTGTGGATTTAAAAACGACTTCTGACGACTATTTATTTAGTTTTGAAATCATCGCCCAAGCAAGATTCTATAATCTTCCAATTACTGAGATTCCTGTCCGATGTAATTACAAAGATGACCACACTTCAGCAAGTATTCTTAAGTCAGCTATTTACTCATTCCAAATGTGTAAAGTGCTAGCTTTATATCTAATATCAAAAGCTGGCTTCAAAACCAGGTTGTTTAGATAGTACTAAAGTAGTCTTCGAGAGCATCTTGCCAAGATCGTAACTTTATTTTTTCAGAATTCAAACCTTCCATTTTCCCTCTTTTTAGTTCTTTAGGCTCTATATCCGATGCTTTTACACCTTTCAGCTTTCCAGAAAAATTACCTAACTTTTTTATTGCCTTTGCAATCTCTAAATAAGAAGCCGTGCCGTCATTTACAACATGCAAAAGCCCTATCTTTTTCTGGTTAATTAACTTTTCTAGGGTACTAACTAAATCATTTATATATGTTGGAGATCCTATTCGATCAGAAGTTGCTACAACTCTCTCCGCGTTTTTAAACTTCAATATAGTTTTACCTACAAACTTTTTATCTTCATTAGGATTTACTCCAAACAACCACCCAGTTCTAATTATCAAACTTTCCTTTACCAGATCATTAATAATCATTTCTCCCGCTAATTTCGTTTTACCATAAACATTAAGTGGATCCGTCTTGTCACTTTCAACATAAGGCAACGCTTTCTTTCCATTAAATACAGCACAGGTGGATAAGTAAGTCAGATAAATTTTATATTTCCTACAAGCCTTGGCAACATTGAAAGTCCCTAAAACATTTACCTCATAAGCATGGAGTGGATCTTCTTCTGATTTTTGCATATCAATAAAAGCTGCCAAATGCAAAATTGCTTCCGGTTTATATTTTTTAATCGCATTTTCAATATCAGAGTAGTTAGTTATATCCAATTCTTTACTACTGGGTTTTACTCCAAAAGAAATATTCTTACCCACCATCCCACTACCACCAGTAATTAGGATTCTAAAATTTTTATTAACCATTGGAGGCATTAAACAATGTAAGGTTCAGGAACAGGAATAATAAATTTACCACCGTGTTTGGTAAACCATCCTTCTCTTTTATTAATTATGTCGTCTGAATAATTCCATGCCAAAATCAAAATATAATCAGGAGTTTCTTCTTTAAGTTTTTTTGGGCTGACAACAGGGATATGGGTACCGGGAGTAAATTTACCAATTTTAGACGGAGCCTCGTCTGTAATGTAATCCAAAATACTACTTCCGACTCCACAATACTGAAGAAGTGTATTGCCTTTTGCCGGCGCTCCATAGCCCGCAATTTTTTTACCTTGAGACTTTAAATCAAGAAGCATACTGTTAAGTTTTTCTTTTACCTGAGGTGGTCTTTTTGAAAATTCTTTATACGTTGCAAATTTATAAAGCCCCATATCTTTTTCCTTTTTTAGATAATTTGCAACTGACTTATCAATTTTAAAAATACTCGGCGAATGTGACGTATACACTCTAAGCGACCCTCCTTGTGTAGCAACATGCTCGACATTAAAGATCTCTAAACCGTGACGCTCAAGAAGTATCTTTAAGGGGTGTAAGGAGTAGTAAAAAATATGTTCGTGATATGTATTATCAAACTCATTTTTTTGAAACAAATCTCCAAAGTATTGGGCTTCAAAAACAAAAACCCCATCCTCAGCAAGCATTTCTTTGACTCCAGAAATAATTTCATGAGGTATATCAGTATGAGCCAGTACATTGTTGGCAGAAATTATGCCTGCCTTTCCAAACTTTTTAAGAAGTTTTTTTGACAGTTTTAGATTAAAAAAATCCGCAATTGTTTCAATTCCGTTTTCATTGGCAATTTTGGCAACATTTTTTGCAGGATCTACGCCCAACACCTTACATCCTTTTTTCAAAAAAGGTTTAAGAAGTATCCCGTCGTTGCTGGCAATTTCTAATGTAAATCTTTTGGCCTGGGCAGGAAATCTTTTGTATACTTCGTCAGCATAATCTTGAAAATGCTTCAAAAGCTGAGGTGACGTGGAAGAAAAGTACGCGTAATCTTGGAAAATCATTTTTCTATCCACCAAATGCCCCAATTGCACCAAATAACAATTTTTACAATAATAAAGATCGAGCGGTACTTTTACCTCCAAAGCACGCAATTTACTGCGAAGCAGAAAGGAATTGGCCAGAGCACTAACACCTAGGGATAAATACAAGCTAATTTTGGGACTTCCACAAATCAAACATTTTTTAATTTTCTTAACTTTTAGAGTTTTTTTTACTATCTGCTGGTTTGATTTATTAATAAAATTTGTAAAGATAAATTTTTGATCTAAAATATTTTTATCTTTTTTGAGTAGTTCCTTATACCATTCTATTGTTTTTGTTTTTTTTGAAGGAGTGACATACTTATTTTCTAAAGATTCATAAATTTCTTTAGCTGCTTGATAGGGCGACTCTTTCGTTTGGAAGCCTAACTTATTTTTAATTTTCTCGCATGAAACTTTATACGAACGAAAATCTTTTTCAGCAGTGTCAATATTAATGGAAATATCGGGACCCAGCCTTTTGGCGATCCTCACGGCAAGATTACCGATTTGATAATTTTGTTTTGTTGATCCAACATTAAATATCTCACCGCTGACAAGAGACTTATCAGCATCCAACACATTAGTAAACGCTCTCGCTGAATCTCTTACATGGACAATTGGTCGCCATTGTTCTCCTCCTTTTATGTTTACCATTCTGTCTTTATAGATCGAAAGGACAATAGTATTGACTAAAATATCAAACCTCATTCTTTCCGATAAGCCAAAAAGAGTCCCTTGACGAAGAACTGTCACTGTAAAATTTCTATCGTTGAGTTTCAGAACTGATTTCTCTGCTAAGGAACTGGCTTTGGCGTAAACAGTCAAAGGGTTTAGTTTGCTTTTCTCGTCTAAAATATTGTTGTGGTAACCATATACGCTGCAGGTAGAAGCTAATACGTATTTTTCAATTCCCATTTCTTTAGCCAGTCTTGCGGTTCTGGCTCTTGCCTGGTAATTAATATCTAATGTTCTCTGAGGATTTAAATCGCCTATTGGATCATTTGAGAGTGAAGCAAGATCAAGTACATATCTAACATTATTTAGAATTTTTTTTGGATACCACCTTGTGTCCGCCTCTATAAGCTGACAATTGTCCTTAAAGTGCTTTGCAATCTTATTTTTTCCAAAGAAAAAGCGATCGATTACCTTTACTTCATAACCCTGGTTCAAAAGCATTGGCACAAGAACCGAACCTAAATATCCACCGCCACCTGTTACCAAAACCATCCCATTATTATTTAACATAAATTTTGAATATTATATCCTAAAATAATTTGCATGAACTGCGATCTTCGTACGTCTAAATTCTGTTAATATTAAAAACTTGATACTCACCATTATCAAAAACTTTTTGACTAAATTTAGAAATACTTGCTTGATCAAATCCTAAATCCCGATCATAAGAACCGACCAAAATATAGTCAAGTTTATATTTATTAATTTGAGCTTCTATTGTTAAACTTGAATCATCCAAAAACTTTTGCATAATTTTTTGCCTCTCGGGATAAGGCAGGTACCTAACATACCAGTTTCTTACCGGATCTCTTTTTTGTATCTGGCTCCAGACATCTTCTGGATAGGCGTTTTTATCATACATGTAATAATATTTATGAAAATCATATTGAGCAACATAATGTGACCCCACCCAGCCGGGTTTATTAAACTCTTGAGACAATTTTTTGTAGTTGATTCCCAATAAATTGTAAGAGATGGCAATCCTATCAGTTTGCTCATTCCACGAAGCAAAGCTAAATCCCAAATAAGGAATGTAAACGTTGTTGTGAGTTTGTGAGGTAATGTAATAAGCCGTCTCGACTCCCAACCCCAAAACTACACTATCCTCTGGCGTTTTATCATTCAGCCAATTGAAGAGTTCATTTTGTTTTGCAGAAATTATTTGACCCCTCATTCCGACTTGAGAATATTTAACTTGGTAAATAATCATATATATAACGAGCAAAACTGAAACTGTTACTGGCAGTAGCTGTATTTTTTTGTATTTTAGATTTAAAAGATTTTTATTATTAAGTCTTTTGGTAACCAAAAAAAGTAAGTAGACTAAAAAGAACATAAAAAATATTTCAAGCCTCGGGGGCCAATGATTTGGGTTTACTGTAAATCCAGTCAGTAGTTGAATATTAAGACATAAAATTCCACCGAGCATGAAAGACATAACAAAATATTCCTTTGTAATAGTTTTTTTCTTGGCGATCAAAAAGAGTAAAGTCGCGGCAATTAAATAACGAATTGAGAAAAAATATTCGAGATAGTGCGCGTGAAATAATCCAAATGTTTTAAATGCATCTAAATTTGAATTTGATTTGTAGATAATCCAAAAGGGTATTGAGATTAAGATAGAAAATATCCCGATTCCTATCATTTTTGTAACAATCTTTTTGTTTTTGGAAAAAAGAGCAACTAAAAAAAGAATTCCATACCCTGCCAAATATGCAGTCCAATAATAAATAGTTGTATAAAAAAGTGATCCCGCAAAAATAGTCGCAAAAATCACATATTTTCTATTTGAACTAATTAAACTTTTATAAAGATAATAAATTGCAATTAGCTCTAAGAGTGCGTAAAGAGTGCCAAAAGGAATTGAACTGATCATTGGGTTGACTGGAATAACCCCTACCAAAAAAACATTACTTAAAAACGCCGACAGTCCATAAGACCCTGAAGAAATATAAATAAATATTGGATATCCGGTGATAAAGACTAAGCCTGCCGCAATCGCCCATAACTTGCTACCCGTCAGCTCAAGCATTAGCAGGTAACTAAATAAAAATAACAGAGCTCCGACCAAAAATGTTTCAATCGCAAAAACAGAACTAAAATTGCCAGTTAGTCTCGCAATATTTCCTAGTAAAAATGGCGCTAATATTTGAAATGCTGGTTGATTATTTTTATATTCTGCCAACTGCGAATCAACAGCAAATTGTTTGCCTTCATAAACTTCTCTCATCTGTGAAGCGTAAATTCCATAATCACCTCTAGGTATACCTGAAAAAACTTGATCGGTTTTTGTAAAAAATAACGGAGTAACAATATAAGGCAAGAGAAAAATTCCACCGGCCAAAACAGTTAAGAGAATAATTGATCTATTGATATGCAGAAAAGTTCTAATTTTGGCAACCATCTAGACAGAACTCAGCTTAACATTTAAGCAATACAATTTTTAACGGTAATCTTTTAGCTTAACGGCCCGAGGGGATGCAACAATTGAATATTCACCAACGTTTTTCGTGACAATAGACCCTGCGCCAACAACGGCCCCTTTGCCAATTTTTACACCAGGCAAAATAATTGCTCCTGCTCCAATGTATGCTCCATTTCCAATAGACACATTATTATAAATTACAGGGTGTTCTGAAGGAGATGCGTGTTTAGATGTAAATTTATGTTTACCACTTACTACAAAAACATTTGGGGCAAAAGAAACATTATTACCAATAATAATCTTGCCTTGCGCTGCTGCGCTTCCTGACCGAGCAGAAAGGAATGTTTGGTGAGACAAACTCACATTATCGCCAATTTCAATGTTTTTAGTGCCAACAAGTGTAACGCTGGAATCAATCTCAATATTTTTACCAACTTTACCAAGTTTAGATTGTAAAATTATTTGCCTGAAGGTTCTAAAGTTCATCAAAAAACACAAGAGATACCGATCGGAACTTATTCTATTACCCTTAAATTGGAGAACTAAAAAAATGAGATCTTCTTTAATATTATTGAAAAAACTACTCATTTTTCGCTTCCCATTTTTTCAATTGAGCGATATTCTCTGCTATTTTTCCAACTCCTTTTATTATGTCGTCCATATCTTTCTTTGTAGCGTAAGGTCTGCAAACTGCAATCAGCATCATTTCTTTTTTATATAGCCTTTCGGTTACTGGGCACGTTCCCCAATCATACTTTTTACCTTTTTGATTAAATATTGCATTTAAATACAGCGGCCTTACATAACCTCCTCCAATAGGAATTCCTTCAGCATTTAAAGCTTTAACAAAAGTGTCTCTTGAAATACCAATTTTTGCTTTACGATATTTTAATGGATAAACATAATATACATTTTTGATGTAATTTGGATTTTCAGGAATTTCTAAAAATTCAAATTTCTTTAAATTCTTTGATAGATAATTAGAAAGCTCTATTCTAATATTATTAAATTTTTTTAATTTACTAAGCTGGACTCTACCTAAAGCTGATTCAATCTCAGGCAATCTATAATTCCACCCAAGAATGAGTGACTCATAAGACCTCGGACGACCTTCAACCAACGCTTCTCCATGATTACGAACCATTTGAGCAATTTTTGCTTGCTTTTCGTTGTTAGTAATAAGCATTCCACCTTCGCCTGTTGTTATGGTTTTTGATTCAGTAAATGAAAACACACCGATATCCCCTAGAGTCCCTACTAGCTTGCCTTTGTAAGAGGCGCCGGGTGATTGAGCACAGTCTTCAATAACTTTAAGGTTATGTTTTTTAGCAACAGATAAAATCCCGTCCATATCAGCCGGACGGCCAAAAAGATGAACGACAATTATTGCTTTGGTACGCTTTGTAATTTTTTCTTCGATCTTCTTGGGATCAATACAAAATGTATCTGTATCGATATCAACAAAAACTGGCGTGCCCCGCTGCATTAATACTGATGAGGCGGTCGAGGTGAAAGTATAAGGTGGCACAATTACTTCGTCTCCTTCACCAACCTCAATTGCCGCCAGCGCTGCATGTAAGCAGGCTGTTGCGGAGTTCATAGAAACGGCGTATTTGATGTTGAAGTATTTTGTGAATTCTTTTTCAAACTTTAAAACATATTCGCCACCAAAAAAAAGATGCCCTTTGGAGGCTATAAAACTAGACAAACGGCCAGCTTTCAATACTTTTAAAACAGCGTCGCGTTCTTCTTTTTCGATAATTGGGTGCGGAGGAAAAGGTTTATTGCGTACTTTTTTACCACCTAAAATTGCAAGTTTTTCCATATTTCTTATGTTCTTGAGTTTATGATAAGTGAATTTTTACTCATTGGAAGATCGATGACTTTGTTCTTCGTCAAACTCGATTCTAAGGCGGCACTTACCATTTCTAATGCTTTGATCCCATCTTCCCCGGATGATAATATCACCTCTTTACCTTCAATAGTGTCAGTTATATTCAAAACAGCCTTAACCAACATATTTTCAAGACCGCCACTCAATAATTCAAATTCCTCGATTGGAGCCCCAGTGTGTGATGATTTTGTTTTGAAAATTTTAGCGTCTCTTCCGCCTGCCAATATTTTGATTCTACCATCTTTACCCACCAAATCAAATTCTAGGAGACCAAAATTAAGGGTATCAAAACCCAAGAGCAAACACTGAGTTCCATTGGCAAAATTTGCACTTACAGTCAAGGAAGGGTCTGTCTCGTTACTAATATTTTCACCTTGGTCTAGAGATTGAATGTTTATTGCATCACCAAAGAAAATTCTCAATAAGTCCATAATGTGAGATCCGGTGTTAGCTATTCCTCGTGTGTAGTAGATTGTCACTTTTTCAATAGGACCAATTTCACCATTTGCTATATATTTGTTCAGTTTATGAGTAATTTCATCCCAACGTCGAGAATGGTCGATAGTTAAAATAATATTTTTTTGATTACACAGACTTGTTGCCTGTTTTGCTTTCAATACAGAGTCGGTGAAGGGCTTTTCACAAAATATTGTTTTTAAAGGATACTTGGAGGCTTTCTTGATAATTTCGTAATGTAAATGATTGGATACTGCGATAACCAATATATCCAATTTTTCTTTTTGCAACATCTCTTCATACGAGGAGTAAAGTTTGTCTACTCCCCATCTTTTACCAAACCCTTTTAATCTTTGTTTATCTGTATCAGCCGCCGCAACCAATTTTGTTTTTGGAACGGCATTAAAGGCTCCAGCATGGGAATAAATTAATGTCTGATTAGGATCATCATCAAAGATACTAGAAATTCTTCCACAGCCAATGATCCCTACCCGATAAACAGTTGAGTCTGAAGTTCTTTTAGAAATATTTCTTTTAAACCCTGCTATAGGCTTTTGTTTAACATTCGAATTTAATTCAGCTAATTGATTGTTTTTATCAAGGAACGAAACGACGTCTTGCAGAGAAAAATCTTTTTTCTTTGGATAAAAAAACTGATAGACTCTTCTTGTTAACTCCAAATCTGACTCCACATCTACAGTCAATCTATAATCCCGACGAAGAGAAGGTGGGGCAATTATATGCCCTAATTTAAAGACTTTAGGATGTTTGTAAATATATAAAGAAACATGTTCTCTATCAATTGGATCATTAGTTAATGACGATACTTTCTTAAGCGTTTTAGTTGAGAATACTTGCACATCTAAACCCCTAGGGAAAGATCTTTTAGAAATATTAGAAACATGATCAAAGTTCCCAGAAAGATATTTTTGAATAACCTCATCAATAATTTTAGGGTCGGCAAAAGGGCAATCGGCTGTTAACTCGACGATAATATCCACTTTATGCTTTACGGCGGCATTTAAAACCCGGGAAAGTACGTCTTCCTCACTACCTTGAAAACAGGGCACCTTTAATCTGCGTGTTAAATTAATTATTTCTTTTTCCCCACTGCTTTCGGTCGTTGCCACAATTACTTCTTCTATTAGTTTTGACCTCTTCACACGCTCTATCATGAGCTCCAGCATTGGCTTACCTACGATCTTAGCCATTATTTTACCAGGCAACCTTGTTGACCCCATTCTAGCTTCGATTATTACCGCAATTTTCATGCCTGGATTATATAACACATTATTTCAAATAAATACTAATCCAAATATCCCAGAATAATTAACTTGTATAATTGAAATTACACATTTAAAAAGATAACATTCCCACTATGCTTAATCAGAAAAAAATTGAAGTTTCCATGATTGATGAAGCAGATTGTAAAGCAGTCTGGTTGATAAACAACGACCCAGAAGTTCGAGCGATGTCCTTTTCTCAAAACTCAATTCCGTATAAGGAACATATCAAATGGTTTCAAAAAAAACTTTCCGACAAAAACTCAAGAATGTATAAATTCGTAATTGGTAACGAGATTGCAGGGCTGATTAGGCTTGAGGTGGATCAAAAACAAGCAATCGTAAATATAGCCGTAAAAAAAAGTTTTAGAGGAAGAGGGGTTGGCAGTGAGATTTTAAGACTGACAATTATTTTAGCTAAAGAATTAAAACTAAAAACACTTCTGGCTGAAATTAAACAATCAAACAAGCCATCACTCAAATTGTTTAATAACTTAGGCTTTTTGGAGAAGGAAACGATATTGATCAATAAGGAAAAAGTGGCCAAACTGGAATTAAACGTTTAATTATCTATCTTTGTGGGAAATAAATAACGTATCAGGCATATCAACACCGCTGTGATTTACATCATCACGCCATGTACCCTTTAACAAACCATTAATTGTTAAATTTTCCTGATCAAGAAACTCTTTCAGTCGCCAATCTTCAATGGCTAGCTGAGCTTCAGGGATATGATTATGTTTAGCAGAATATTTAAATCCTTTCTCTCCAATATAGTCATCATCGAATTGGAATCGTTTGCCGAAATTCCTTTTTTGATTTTGATAAGAATAATCAATCAAAAAGAAAGTTGCTATAATTAGACCATTCTTTGAGAGTGCCCCCCTAAAGATATGAAGATAACTTTTGATGAGTTTGGGTGTTAAATGATCAAACAACGCTTTGGCAATAATTACATCAAAACTTTTCTGTTTACATATATCAGAGATAGTTTGGGCATTAAGTTTGTTTGTTTTGTAAAAAGTTGATGTATCTGAAATTACTGAAAATTTTACCCTTGAGTCTTTAAACACTTTTTTACACTGTCCAATCATTACTTGGTCAATATCTACTCCTAAATAAGTAGAATCTTTTGAAATAACTTGAAGAATACCTGGGATTATTGATCCCACACCACAGCCGACATCTAATACCCTCACCCTGCCATGCTTTTCGACCTCTGCAGCAACCAGGCTTGAATAAACACCACTTTGAAAACACCAATCTGTATATGATGAATGACCACCTCCAAGCCTTGAATTCATGGAAGGAATATATTGTGATTTATTAAAAGTACGAGTTAGGCGGTTATCGAATGTTCTAAACTTTCTTTCAAAAAAATCTCCGACCCACAAAAAAGGGCGACTATATTTTGGTAAATATTTTGCTAATAAAGAAAAACAATAATCAATCATTTTGTTATTGCTCTGTGTTACCTTTAAACTCTACCAATGAATCCTTTACGAGTTTTTTAATGTTTAATAATTTAATTAAATAATCCAAATCTTCTCTTTTTAAGTATTTAAGTAGGAAAAGTAAAATTATAAAATTAACAAACACACCAATTGTCAATAAAAAAGCACTGAAAGGATTAAAAATATTAAGATCAAAAATCTTTACGATATACAAAATAATAAAATAATCTAATACTCCCACGGTGGCATTAACAAAAACGCCATAATGAGGTTTAATTTTTGTATACTTCCAAACAAAAAAGAGGACCACGATTAAATTAAACAAAAGTGACAATACTGAAGCCCAAGCAGCGCCTTGTGCTCCTAGGCCTAAGGTAGGTAAATTTAGAAAACTTTTCGGAACTAAAATGAGAAAAAATAACAAAAAAAAGATTGTTGTCCCAAAGCTAATTATCGGCAAAATTGCATGCTTTTCTATAGCATAAAGGATATACCCATAAAAACGGGCAATGAGCAAAATAAATATAGATAAAGAAAATATTGATAAGACAGGAGCGGACGGTAAGAATTCATCTCCTAAAAAATAGGTAACAATTACTTTGCTAAAGAATATTAATAAAACCACTATCGGGACGATAATTAATAATAGATATTTGACCATCAGCGCAATAGATACTTCGGCATTTTTGAAACCAGTTTTTGTCATTTTAACTAGTTCGGGGAAAAATAGAGTCATTGCTGCTCCAGAAAAAGTTTGGGCCATGGATATGATGCCAAAAATTGCAAAATAATAACCAACTTCTTTTATATTCCAAAAATGGTTCAAAAGTATTTTATCAATGTTTCCATTAAAGTAAGTAATGGGCAAAGAGATCGCTAGCGGCAAAGCATACTTGGTGTAAGACTTAAGGAAAGCAACATTAGGCATCTTTAATGGTAATTTTTTAAAAAACCATACGGATAAGATAAAAACAACTACCGCCTCAATTAGAAAAGTCAGCCCTACTGTAATGCTATTAACTACGAAAAAGATGATAACTATTGTGGCAATAAATCTAGCAATTTTCGAAGTAATCAGCACAAAATTTAGCTTTGCCATTTCTTGCTTCGCTTGAAAAGTCAAAAGAAGTGTTTGCCCAAAGAATAAAAAGACTTGAGAAAAAAGCAGTATCACAAATAAAAACCGTAAATCACTCTTTAGAAAAATTATGGAATTTTGCTGCGATGCGAGGAATAAATAAATTAGAGAAACAATTAAAAAAGCTCCGATTAAAAATGAGTATATTGCCACAAGTGTTCCATTTGATTTGCCAAGGTCTTTTCCTTGGGCTACACTTTGAATGTGAGCTTGTGCATAACCCAAATCTGAAAACATAGATAATAAACCCAACAACCCAAGTAGATAGCCTATCGTTCCCATAACTTCAGCCCCTCCGAAACGAGCAATGAGAGTTGTTGATGCAAGGCCCAAGCCGCCAAGGGCTAATTGACTAAAAAACTGGACTCCTATCTTTTGTCCAAGCATATTGATGTCAGGTTATCATTTAATTGAAGACTCCACCATAAAGTAATTGAACAAACTACAAAGTAATCTCTCTTGCTATTTTATCTAATGAGTCGACATCAGATTTTATAAAGGAATCTAGAAACCTTTTTCTATTTTTTTTCATCTGTTTAAGTCTGTTCGACTGAGGATTATTGAGAATAAGATCAATGGTTTTTTCTATTTCCGTTTGATTAATTGCAATAAAAGAAGCTCCTGAATTGCCATACGGAATATAACTATCATAATTCTTACTAAAAACATTCACAGCAATTGTAGGCTTATCCAACATCATGGCTTCAAATCCGGTCATCGACCAAATAAAAGCAACTGCCTCGGATATGCCAAGTAAATCATAAAGATTTGTGTATTTATCAACCATTACGCAGTTCAATTTCCATTTTTTAATCTGAGCCTTTAGTAGCTCTTGGTCCTCGTTAGGATGAGGTTTTATAATAAGTGTTACATCTTTAAATTTTAAAATCGCATCATTAAGGTAAATCAAAAATAATCTTTTTTCATTTTCAGATATAATTTCCGTTGAGTATAAAGACATTGCAGTAATTATCTTCTTATCTTCGTTGATTTCATTTATTTTTCTAAATTTTTTCTCGTCTAAAGGATTCAAAATCTTATAATTTGTTATTCTTGGATCTCCAACAATCTTAATCTTATTTTTATTTATTCCATGATTGGCTATCTTCCTTTTCATATATTCTCCAGTGACCAAAATGTTATCTGCAACATTAAAATTTGTAATATCTTGGACATCGGTATTATTGCTAGGGAAAATCAAAATAGAATTAATACTAAATCTTTTGGACAATTGTCCAATCATTTTTTCTGAAAAGTTTTTCTCTGAAAATAAAATAATCTTTTTTGGAGACGTCTGGTCAAAAAGCCTAATTCCACACTCCACAAAAACCGATGCTAATGGAATTATATACTTCGCTTGATTCGCTAAAAAAAATTTATCAGTTTTTAACACAAAATCTTCAAAACTACCAACTTCCCTTTTTTTGTCAACTATATTATTCCACCATTTCTCTGATTTTTTAGAAATGGACAAAAAAAGTTTTTTTCTATCTGAAGGAGAAACGATTCCAAATAAATTAATTGCGTCTATCTTTTGTTTTGTAAAATCTTTTGAAAAATTTTCAAAATTTAAACTGTCAGTTAGCACATAACATCTTTTACCTGTTAAGCTGATCACCTTTCCGATTATCGGTACAAGTGATTTTAACTGTATCTGCCTAGAAGCTAAGAAAATAATAGAGTTTTTTTCTACTTCATTCAAATAAATTTTTTCTTCAATAAATGAAGTTGTTTGCTTAATACTTTCTTTTGAAAATTTTTTTGCCAAACTGTATGTGACAATATTTGCAACTGGAGATAAAAGGGACATAAATTTTACACTGAAATTTATTCGTTTCTTATTTTTTTTATTTATCCAGATTGCAACTTTTTCTGAGGCTGAAAAGGGAGTAACACATTTCACTTCATCAAATGAATTGAAATTAAGGTTATTGGAAAAATAATCAAGATAAGGAAAAATATCTACGCTCAAATGAATTGCTAATCTGTCTCTTACAATTTCTGATAAATCTACGCCTTTATACTTAAAACCGCCAATACTGTGATTTATAAATTTATCAATATTTTTTCTTATTCTTAACCAATCTACTTCAAAAAAAATATTATCGTAATAAACTACATTTAATTCTTTATTTTTAGGCAAATCAAAAGACCGATTGCAGATAAGTGTTACTTCATTATTATTTCTTAAGGAATTGAAAATAATAATGTTAAAAATAAGTTTGTAAATATTGCTAACAATTAAATTTATTACGTTCTTAACTCTTCCTCTTGTTGGAATGATACCGATTTTAGGATCAGTTACTATTAATATTTTTTTATTTTTCATTACTGGGTTGTTTTTAGTATCCAGCTCAATAATTTTCTATTATCAAATTCTTTTATAGCAGTTTTTCTTGCTAATTCTCCCATTGTTTTTAATGTTTTCATACCGCTTTGATTTAAATAAGGTTTAATTTTATTAACAATTGCATCTACATTTTCTCCAGGAACCAGCAGGCCATTTACTCCGTCTTTTATCACCCTTGAATTCTCAATATTGTTATAAGTAATTATTGGCTTACCGCAAGCCATAGCTTCTACTCCACATGTGCTAAATGCAGTATCACCTTCTTTGTCGTACTTAAACCTACCTACCCACAAATCAGCAACCTGTAAAAGGTCAACAAGTTTTTCATATTGAACCGGTGGCAAAAAAATTATACCTGGATGATTGATTATATCTTTATCTAGAACGTTCCTTTCCATTCCATTAGGGAAACTTAAAACAATTAACCGCACGTTCTTATTGGCCTTATATAATTTTTTAAAAGCTTTAAAAAAATATTCCATACCATGAAATGGGTGAAATTTACCGTGATAAAACAAAACATAATTTGACTCTAATCCCATTAAATTGCGCAAATTCGCATCAATCTTCGGTTCGGGCTTAAAAAGTTTGGTATCAATTACTTCGCTACAATAAAACTTATTCGCATCAAATACTAACTTTTGCTTTTTACATATTTCCTTGGCAATAGTAACTGAAAATGTCAAAACATAATCAGCCGAATGAAACGAGGCCTTATCTGATAATCTCATGAAATATTTTATATACGATGGAGTATTAATTTTTTCGGAAGGATCTCCCATTGTCGATAAGTGAGAAATAAATATTTTTTTTCCTAAAGCTTTGGCTATTAAAATTGGTAGAAGCATTAAATAGGAAGTTGGGATCAATATTACAGAACATCTAAATAGATGGATCGGAAGTAATAACAACTGGAGTATAAACCTAAAAGTAGATGTACTGAAATCAACCTTAGAGGGCAAACTAATAATTACATTTTTATACCCAAGTTTATCAAAAACTTGAAGTTCGTTTTTAATCCAAGGATGTAAACCCGTCTCAGACATATAAGGAAAGAAGACGAGAACCTCTCTTGTCTGTCTCATTTTTGGATTATTAATTCAATGTTGGGATTTATTTGAAGTAATTTTAAATAATAATAAATTAAAAAATTAATCGCTCCTTTTAATTTGGAAGGGCTCGTTGAATAGTTAATAATTTTAATATTTTTATCCGTCTTTTTTAGTAAATTTTCAATTTCAGGTAACGTAACATACCTTATACCATTAAAAAGGTAATCAGGGTTTCTCTTTCTTATTTTCAAATAAATTGCTGCAATTTTTTTCGGAAAAAGCGGCAACCAAAACATTTTATAATGCCCTTCATAAAAACCTCGATAATCTCTGGTTTCTATATATATTTTGCCACCTTTTTTACATACTCTAATCATTTCTTTTAATGAACGGTGCAAATTATTTACGTGTTCAACAACCGAAAAACAGTAAACAATATCAAATTGGTTATCTCGAAAAGGTATTTTCTCAGCTACACCATTTACTATATTTTTTTTATTAATCCCAAATTTATCCGCTTTTAACCTTGCAATGAAAATTGCATCTTTTTCTGGCTCAATTGCAAAAATTTTTGCGCCTTTTTTAAAGGCTTCAATATTAAACCCTCCCGTGCCGCAACCTACATTTAATAGAATTTTGCCTTTAAAATTTCCAATCATTTTTTCAATTCTTTTTATTTTTTTTGACTCAAGATCTTCTTCACTCAGCCTTTCCGTTACCCTGCTATGCCAGTCAGGCAAAGATAAAACATTTCTATAATAATTGGTGTAATACTCGATTAGTTTCTCTTTGATTAAGTTTTGCTGCATACTACCTTCCATCCGCTTGTCTCTTTCGGATGAGACTTTGCATAATTTTGCTTCCAAATGCTTAATTTCTGATATAACGGAAGAGAAAATCCTCCGAGTATGTCAATCAGAGGCGCAAGTGGTGTATCAAATACGGTCGTTTGCATATTTTCAATCATAAAATTACAGCTGGTTAATAACTTTTTTAATTGCTCTTTGGTAAATTCGATTTTATGATCTGGGTCGGAATAATAGAAAAAGCCATATTTCTTTTGCAGTCGTTTCCAACTCGTTTCGACATTCGGAACGGCCATAAGAAATTTACCTTTTGGTTTTAGTATTCGAAATACGTCTTCGACTGCTTTTTGATAATTACTAATGTGCTCAATCACATCTATGGCAATAACAACATCAAATTGGCCGGCTTTAAATGGTAAGGCTTTTTCGGCATCAACAATTTTAAGTTCAAAATTTTTCAACTTTGCTTTTTTGAACCTTTTTTCAGCAATGCCTAGAATTTGACTATCAACATCGACGCCAACTAGTTTTTTACATTTTTTTGCAACAAGTAGTGAGATACTTCCATCATTACAACCAATGTCTAAAACAGTATCAGTAGTTTTTATTTGATCCAAAATCCATTGTTTGTTTTCGGATTGACCAATTAGATGTTTTGGGTGGGTATTGTAGGGAGACTTGCCCGTGAGTTTGGTCAGCCTCATTGACAAAGCACTTCCATATTTAAAATTTTTCAATGTTAAAACTGCAAATTTTTTAATCATAATTTTCTTAGAAGAATAATTTCGCGGTCGACCAATTGTTGAATATCATATTTTTTTGCAATAAAATTTCTGGCATTTTCTGAAATATTTTTTCTCATCTTTGAATCCGTCAAAAGTCTTTGTAGTCCTTGGGTTATTTCTTCAGACTCAAAACCGCAGACTAAGCAATTTGAGCCATTTTCTGAAAGCTCCATATTGCCCTGTGCCTGACTTACAAGACAAGGCATTCCTACTGCCATTGCTTCCAAAAGTACTTTTGGATGTCCTTCAATTAGAGAAACAAGAACAAATAAATCATACTCTCTCATTAAGCTTGGCAATTTCTCGTGGGCAATAGGTGATTTTATCATTAAATTGACCTTTTTTTCTTTTGCCAACTGAATCAATTTTCTTTTAAGCGATCCTTCCCCCACCAGGGTTAGAGATAAGTTTTTCTTATCTTCCAAATCTCCAATTGCACTAATGAGATTTCCCAAATTTTTCTGCGTTTCTAGCCTACCGACAAAGAGAATTTTTTTAACATCTGCCTCTTTTTTATCCTTCGGTTTAAAACTTTGAGTATCAACCCCATTCGGAATAAAAATAGTTTTAGGCTTTACATTTTTTAGAAGACTTAAACTAATTGTTTTGTTGGTCACAATAACCTTATCAGAAAATTTCAATACATATTCAACAAGAGGCTTGATCAAAATCGATTGTAATTTTTGATTTTCGACCTCAGCAAATGAGTGATAATCGAATCCAAAAGTAACAATGTACTTTTTTTTGTAAATTATGTTTGCGAATATTGCGGGCAAACCACCCGTTGCCTGCATCACTCTAAATTTATTGACTTGCATAAACTCTTTCCAATTCAAAACCGGCATTAGAAAACTATAGATATACCGATGAAACGATAATTTATTACTGATTAGTACGCAGTTAGCTGGAAGATTATAATTTTTGAGCTCTTGTTTAGTTTTTGGACTCTCGTATTCAAATATAAAAACTTTATCGAAAAATTGTGAATAGGGATAAAGATAATATTTAATAAACCGTGATAATTGTCCTGATTTGGATTGGCCTCTAAACCCGTCTCCAACCGACAAAATTATTCCAACGTTCATAACAAAACCTTTTCATAAAACCTTTCTACCCTCGACGCTACAATCCTGGGTGAAAATTTTTTGATATGTGAAAGACCATTTTTGGATAATTCCATCCATAGTTTGTCATCGCTCGACAATTTTAATATAGCGCTTTCTAAACCACTTCTATCGTTAATTTTTATAAGTATTCCCCCATTACCTAATGCTTCGGGTGATCCGCCAACGTCAGTTGCCACCACCGGCGTCCCAAGAGAGAGGGACTCAAGGATTGCCCGAGGCATGGCATCAAAAACAATACTCGGAACAACGACTGCTCTACTTTGCCCAATTTGTGTCAGAACTCGGTCATGAGACAATTTACCCAAAAATTTAATCTTTTTTTTGTATTTACTGGCCAATTTTGGCTCAACCCCATCTCCGATAAATACAAAAGATAATTTCTTAAACTTTTTTTTATCAATATATGATTTGACTGCCTCAAGCAAAAAATTAAAGCCTTTCCCTTTGCTTAATCTGGCTATGTATAAAACTTGCATTTTCCTTTTCTGATCAATTTGCTTAGCATGCCCAACAACAATACTGTTTATAGCGATACTATTCTCGTTAAACTTCTTGTAAGCTACCATAAGCGCCTTGCTTGCAAATGTGAGTCCGTTCGCACCTCTTAATATCTTATGGGTTATCTGAGTAAGCGTGTACCCATAGAGCCCGTAAGCTATCTGAATTAAAGAAAATCCAAAGTTATCAAAACGAGATTTGAAATACTCCAAAAAACTATAACGCCGGGCAAAGAAATCTACTCTTAAATCCGAAAGAGGGGTTAGGTCTCGAATACTCAAAACATACGGTTTTCTTAATTGTTTAGCTACAAACCATGCCGCTAAAGGCCAATTATAGCTATCAATGATTGTCGGTTTAATTTTTAACATTTGGACGTTTCGAAAGGTTTTGTAAAGCGATAAGGGGTTGTTCAAACTCCATACGCCCTCTTTGCCCCACCCTATAAAATGAACAATATAGCCATTGCAAATTTCTTTATCAGGCTTATTGTAATTGGGTGTAAAAATATGGACTTCGTGGCCTTTCCGAACTAGCTCAGATGCTAATAGTTCTAATGATATTTCAGCACCACCTTTTGAATTGGGTGGAAAATAGGGAACGAAGTAAAAAATGATCATTTAAAAAATAATTGTTTATTGGCCCAATGCTTTAATAACTTTTATATGTTCATTTGCATTTTTATCCCACTCAAAGTTTTTTGAAAAAGCGATTGCTTCTTTGGACATTTTAGACACAAGTTTAGGATTTTGCTTTAGATGTAAAATTTTCTTTGCCCACCTGGAAGGACTAAGACCAACGACATAACCGCTTCTACCATCGTTAACAGTTTCAGGCAATGACCCTCGATCAGAAACAATTGCGGGTTTGCCACATGCTTGTGCCTCGGCTGCAATCATCCCAAAGCCTTCTTTGAGAGATGGTAATACAAAAATATCAGCCAAATTATAGAAATCCACTTTCTTTTTTTCTGAAATAAAGCCGGTTAAAATCACATTTTTCAAATTTAGTTTTTTAATTTCACCTTTTAGCGTTTTTTCTTCTGACCCGGATCCGCAAATCATAAATACGACGTCAGGATCATTAATTTTTTTTGCAATCTCGAGCAAAAAAAGCGGATTTTTTCTTTTTTTAAGACCTCCTAAATACAAACACACAAATTTATTTTGTAATTTATAATGTATAACAAGTTTAAAACTTTTTTTAGTCGGTCTGAATTCTTTCCCAACACCCGGATATGCAACGCTTAATTTCTTGTCGATATTTTTATATTTTGAGATTAGTTCCTTTTTAGAAAATTCACTGACTGTGATTATCCAATCAAATCTACTAATGATAAGACGATCAATTAAAGAAAAACGCCAATTTCCATCCTCAAGATGAAGATATGAAGCGATTAATTTAACATCAGGATGATATAATTTAAAAATGACAGCTGCCGGCCCAACAAAATAAGGATTATGTACGCGTATGATAAACGGTTTATTTTTTTGATATCTAGAAAAAAAGAAAATTAAACTAAAAATATTAAAAATATAAGAAGGAACCATATGTTTTATAGGTGCATATGATACTTTTAATCCTTTAATTTGAGGAAAGTTTCTCCTTTTTGGAAGTAACGCATCTATTTCTATATTATTTTTAACTAGAGCCTTTATAACTTCTCGGTCATACACCCCACCACCAGAATTAGTCTCTGGATCGATACCTAAAACGGGATGGTAAACTATTCTTTTTTTCATGAAGATACCTTAAGCACAATTTTTTGAAAATTGATTAAATATTTATCAGGTAAAAAATTTTCTTTAATTTTCTTATATCCATTATCAGCTAGTTTTTTTCTTCTTTTTTTATCTTTATAAAGCAAGTTAATTGCATTTTTAAGTTGTATTGAATCGTATGGATCCACTAGTAAACAAGTTTCCCCATTTTCAACATAATCAACTAAGGACCTGTTACTAGTAGTTATTACAGCCTTACGACACGCCATTGCTTGAAGAACTGTGGTTTGTCCTGCCGCTTTTGAAGTTGAATGAAGAGGAACTACTACAAATTTAGATTTTTTAATTTCTTTTAAATAATTTTCTACACTTGATGCCTTCATTAGCCTGCAATTTTTCGGCTTTTCTATACCTTTCAGAGCATATTCAAAGGCCATTACCTTAAACTTGTAAGGTAAATCTACAATCGCAGAAAAAAATGTTTTATAATCTCTTAACGCACCTCCTCCAGAAAAAACAAAATCTTTACTAGACAGTTCTTTTCCATCTATCCAACTATCTTCTACAAATATTGGGAGGAAGTAAAAGTGAGATATCGGCAGGCCTAATTTTCGACTATATATTTTTTTCTCGATATCGGAGTTAACAATAAATGCATCAATTGATGAAAAGATCCATTTTCTAATTTTGTTTTTATTTTTTTCAAACCCGTCTTCATTATCTGGCAGAATTAATTGATCGACGATTACTCTAGTATTATTTTTAAAAACTTTTTTAAAAAAAGAATAAACTACCGCTATCTTAGAGTCCCCAATAATTATTAAATCGTATTGACCAGATTTTAATACTCCCTGCAAAGCAATCAATACCATTGATATTGCTTGTCCACCTAAAGATATCCGATAAATAAAACTAAATTCTTTATCTGCAAAAATTCTTTTATCCGTTACTTTTAAAGAATGATTGGTTCCCCAAAAACTTTTTTCAGTTTTATTAAGAAGTAATATATTTTTTTTCATCTCCAAAAAAATAGTTTATATATTAAAAGATTAATTTTTTTAGGAATTAACAATGAAAACATAGCCCTTATGATTGAAACGATATTTTTGAGAGAAAATCCGTAGCGTTTGACGTGATAAAGTCGCGCCTTTAAAGAAAACAATTGTTGGGATTTAAGTTTTTTTATAGATATTGCGTCCTTATCATTAACTCGATACTTAAGCAGCACTTCATTAACATTGACTATTGAATTACTTTTAATGGTTCGAAGTAAAAATTCATGATCTTGAGCATATTTAAATTTTTCATTAAAACCTTTTGCTTTTTCCCAAAACTTTTTTCTAAAAAACCATGTTGGATGGATTACTGGGTTGTATTGAAAAATATTTATCTTTAGTGCATGCCAACTCAGAGGAAACATCTTTACTCCCAATTCTTTTTCTTTAGAATCAATTAAGACAACTAAAGCGCCGCAGAGTTGAACATTTTTGTTTGCTTCCATAAATTCATATTGGACCCAAAGTCTTTGGGGCAGGGCAATATCATCAGCATCCATTCTGGCGATATATTTGCCGTGGGCCGTTTGAACAGCTCTGTTTACTGATTTGGTTAATCCTAAATTAAATTTGTTCTCAACTATTTTTATCTTTGGGTTTGTTAGAAAAGTTTGAGTAAGTCTTTTTATCTTGGCAGGAGAATGATCCAAAACAATAATCAGTTCCCAATCTTTAAAGGTTTGATTAATTATGCTTTGAATAGATTTGGTCAAAAAACTTGGTTTTGCGTCATAAACAGGCAAAATCACAGACACTTTTGTCATTTCAAAACCTCCCGATATACTTTGTATACTTCCCTTGTCATCCTTTCCCAAGTATATTTTTTTGCGGCTTTTTTACCTTCTAACCCTACCTTATTCCTATTTGAATCTTTTAATGCAAAAGATAAAGTTTTTGCAATAGAGGCAGGATGGTTATTGGGAAGCAAGTACCCGTTTTTTCCATCTTCAACCATATAGGACATCTCGCCGACATTATTGACTATAACTGGAATACCACAAGCCCATGCCTCAAAAAGCGTTATTGGGCTTCCTTCAAAGTGAGAGGGTAAGATGAATAAATCGGTTGTGGAATATTCTTTCTCTAGGTCTTTTGATAACATTTTTCCTTTAAAAAAAACGTTTTTCCCCAGACCTTTATTTTTAGTTAGGTTTTCTAGACTTTCTCTTTCGTTTCCTTCGCCAACAATATTTAAAATTATATTTGGAAATTTTTTACGAACTTGACCCACACCTAAAATAAGTTCTTTTAATGCTTTTTGTTTATGAAGACGTCCAACGAAAAGAATAGACATTTTTTTAGGATTTCTTTTTATATCGTAATACTTTTTACTATCAAAACCTGTTGGAATATACCTGACGTTAATATTTTTATTAGGAATTCTAATAAAATCCCGACTTACAGTAATTTCTGCATCATATTTTATTTGAGTTAACAAAAACCTTTCTAATAAAGAATAAAGTTTATTATGAAATCCTTTTATACCTAAGCTTGTACCATGAACGGTATAAACAACTGGTTTATTAATAATTAGACTTATTATTTTGGCTGGAAAGCCAGGAATATAGGCATGAGCGTGGATTAAATCATATTTTTTTCTATCCTTCACTAATTTAAAAATCAAAAAAAATAGGAATATTACCCTATTTGGTAAATTATCGAAAGAAGATTTGGGTCCTAATTTACAAATAGTTATTCCAGTCGGTACTTTGATTTGAGTAGGATCTTGATCACCAAAGGACCGTGTGTAAATTGTAACCTTGCATTTGTGTTTTTTTGCTAAAATTGTAGCCAATTTCCAGGCGTGCTCTTGCCCTCCACCTAAAAGCGGGAACCAGGGCTCAGATACTATTGCGATTTTTATCATATATTTTTTGATAATAATTTAGCGTTTCATCGGCTATCTTTTGCCAATCATATTTTTTAACGAGTGAAGAAGCTTCCTTTGATTTATTCTGATAGTAATCTTTATTATTTTTAAATTTAATGATTGTAGTTACAAAGTCATCAAAATCGAACGGGTTAATAAGTACACCACCTTTTCCATTATTAGTAATTTCAGCAATCGCTGGAATCTTAAAAGCGATGTAGGGTGTATGTTGAGCCATGGCTTCTACCAAAACTATGCCGAACCCCTCAACTGATGACGGGTGCACGAGTAATGAAGATTTTTTAATGTTTTTCAAAACATCTTTATGACTGTCAATAAAACCCATGATTTTAATTCTTTTTTGAAGTTTATAATTCTTAATTGTATTTTTTATCTGTTTTAACTGAGGACCACTTCCTATAATAGTAAAGGTAAAATCCCCAAGTTCTTTCTCTCGGCTTTTTAGTGCATTTATTAACCTATCAACTTGTTTGTATTTAACCAGTCTAGACACGCAAATAAATGAAAAACTGCGAGGCGAGACTTTTGGCGATTTGGATAAATAGCCTAAATCAACTCCACAGGCAATTACTATAATTTTCTTTTTTTCCACTCCTTGATGAGTCAATTTATCTCTTGTAACACCGCTTATCGCAATGATTCCATTCCATGTCATGGACAAATTAAATTTTTCCAGAATTGCTCCAAATATTCCTGAAAATAACCCCATGTTTTTTATCCAACTACCAATGAACACATCAGGATACCAAGCCACAATCGGCTTCCTTTTTAATTTACCAACAATCCAGGCAACAAAATGAGCAACATAATCAGTACCTTCAATAATATCGGCGTCTATTTTCAAAGCGGTGTTTATTGCTGAGACAACAAACATTAATCTTTCAAAAATGCTTGGAGCTAAATCATATTTAATTTTTGGCCCACAACGGTAAATATCTGCTCCGTACAAAGTCTCTTTTTTAGTGCCAATATTAGAAGTTACCACCGATATTTGATGAGAGGCAGAAAGCCTAGAAACGACTTGAGTAAGCCGAGCTTCGACGCCGCCTTTGTAATCTAACTTTTGAGATGTTGGAAAATACTCACTTATATAAAGAAGTCTCACTTCCGCCTAATTCTCTTCGTTTTTTTGATTTCCAGGAGGGCAATTTCCCTGGTAAGTCTGGTAATTTCATGACGAATATCTTCGATAAATATTGAAAGTCTAAAAATAAGATAAAAGATTAATGCAATTGATAAATAAATTACGATATCGGCTCCTCTGCCAATTCCAAAAATTTTGGCAAACCGACTCGTCAAATCCGGGTTCACTATACCGATTAGAGCAGCTAGCCAAATGAGCATCCAAAATATAAATGCTTTAAATGTCAGATTGCTGTTTTTAAGCTGCAGCATTACTCTGCTTATTGAAAAGAGCAGGAATAAAATTAAGATTAGTTTAATTAGCATTATCTAGCAATTGATAGAAATATTTTATAAAAAACGTCAAGGGCATTTAAATTTTTTTGTCCTTTATTTCTTGAATAAATCGTGTAAATTGGTTTGATTGCCACTTCTGAAAATGTTAAATTATTTCGTTTTATTTCTTTAAAAAATTCTGTTGAAACTTCCATTCTATTTGTTTTTATTTCTATTTTATCTAGAGCCTTTTTTGTGAATGCTCTCATTCCCGATTGAGAATCGCTTGTCCAAATCCCAAATAAAACATAAGTTGCAATATTACCAAGAAAATTAATTATTTGCCTGTCGAGTGGCATTTTTTGTTTAGCAATCATACGACTTCCAATAATCACGTCTACTTTTTTTTTATTAATTTGTTTGATCATGGGTAATATGTCTGAAGGGTTGTGTTGTCCATCGGCGTCCATTGTAATGACAATATCAGCTTTATTTTTTTTAGCATATGCAAAGCCAGTACCCAAAGCTCCACCCAAACCGCAATTAACCGAATGCCTGATGACAGTAGCACCAGCTCGTCTGGCTTCAAAACTAGTCAAGTCTGTTGACCCATCGTCTACAACCACTGTCGTCACTTTGCCAACACCTACCAACCGACGAGGGATTTTACTTATAACTTTAGCAACCATTGTTTCTTCATTAAAAGCCGGTATTATCACAAAAATTTTCATTAAAAATTAAGTGTCAGTATTTTAGCACTGGCACCCTTGAGGCTCAACCGTAAACAATCAAGATCTTGAAATTAAGTAAATTCCAATAAGAAGAAGTAATATCCCTGCAATTCTAGTCAAACTAAAATCTTCTTTTAAAATAAAGAACGACAGGAGGCTGACGATCATAAAGTCAAAGCCTACAAATACAGGATAGAGTTTACTTAAGTCTCCTTTAGATAGTAGCGTTAACCAAATAAGGGCTGACCCACCGTATAAAATGAACCCTAAAACTATCGATAAGTTAGTTGCTAACCTAGAAAGCGTTGAGAGCTCAAGAGAAAAAGTTCCTATTTGTGTTGCGCCATTTTTAAGAAGAAGCGCTCCAACCGCAGCAAGGGTTGCAACTATTAAAATAGGAATTAAGGACATAACAGCTATTTAACTTACAAACCATCCGGTTGTAAATCGGGAAATGGTAAATATCGAAAGCAAAATAAACATCGCTAGTAAGGCGTATCGATATTGCCTTTTTTTTATAGTGCCCAAATACATAAAAACCGGAAAAATTAAAAGAGAATACCGGGGCATACTCGATAAAGTACCAGTAAGAGTTGGTGTCAGAATTGCAAAAACTGAAAATAATATGTAAGAAGTACGAATTTTTCGAATAGACAAAACGAGTACTAGAATAACAAAAGCAGTTGTTACAAATTCATTAAGCGCAACCAAAAAAGCATCCGATCCTACCGATGTTGTTATAAAAATTTTGATATAGCGATAAATTACCTGGGGAAGCGTTACAAATCCTTCTCTTTGCCAAGCAATGTTTTGAGATGTCGCAAAAAAAGTGAATGACCCAAAATTTATTTTTAAGTAAAGTGAATATAACAAAAACCCAATCGTTGATAAAAATATCGCAATTACCTCACGACCCTTCCAACTTTTTATTTTACTTTCTTTGTAATATTCCCAAAGAAGCGATGGAAAGATAAAAATCCCAACAAGTCTTGTTGCAGAGGCAAAAGCCGCTAAAAATGATGATTTACCCCATTCTTGTTTTCTTAAAAAGTAAAAACTAGAAACTAAAAAGAGGAAAAATAAGCTTTCGGTGTAAACCGCGCCAAAAAATACTGAAGTCGGAAATGCCAGTAAAAAAACAATAGACCAAAGGGCTGTCTCACGATCAAAGTCGAGTCTAATGAGTTTGTAAAATACAAACAAGGCAATCAGTAACGAAATATGAGAAATTGCTAAGGCCGCCAAAAGCTGATTGTGAACGAAGATAGATAGTACCGCCACCAACAGTGGATACATAGGGAAAAACGCCTGAGTATACTGATTGGAATATCCAGATTTGGCAATTGATAAATAGTGAACCCCGTCAAAGTTTCCAAAGCCCCAAAAAAGTTGATGGCCATATGGCATTAGTAGCGATTCCGAATACGGAAATGATGGTTTAAAACCCAGCGTCTGAATAGCGATAAAAGCGACAATTAAAACTGCAACTTTCCATATTAAAAATATGTACAGGATAGATTTTGAGGTTTGATCAAGCTTTAAAAACTTTTTCATAAACTTCCGAGGTTTTTAGACCTCGGTATTGTCTTTCAAGTTTACATGAGCATACTAAAAAATACATTTATTTCTGAAAGTTTGTATTTACTATTTTATTCTTGCTCAAAGAATATTAATTCTAGGCGTTCATCACGCGAATATAAATCTTGGCTGTTTCTAAAGCTGTTTTATGCCAATCAAATTTTTGAGCTTGATCTTTTTGTCTTTGTATTTTTTTGGCTTTTGCTTCTTTTGAAAGTTGAAGGTTTTTCCCAATTATCTGTGATATCTCATCGATGTTTGATGGATCAAAATAATCAACCGAGTTACCCCCAATTTCGGGTAGAGATGATTTATTAGATGAAATTGCCAAACATCCAGCCGTCATCGCATTGAGAAGCGGCAGGCCAAAGCCTTCGTAAAATGATGGTTGGACATATAAAGATGCGTGTTTAAAAAGTTGCAATAGATCATCCTCTGATACAAATCCCACTCGTTTAACCCTGTCTGAAATGCCCAATTTATCAACCATCGACACAATTTCTTTTGTTTCCATAAGATCGTCGTTCACCGCCGCTTTCCCAGCAATTACTAATTGATAACCTGATGAAAGTTTTGAAAATGCATGGATGAGTCCATTAACATTTTTATTAAAATTTACATCCCCCATATAGAGTATAAAATCTCCCTCTATCCCCAATTTTTTCTGATCCCATTTTACCTTTGGCGTATCAGTTAAAAATATACGATCTGTCGCTAGGAGGATGGCATCAACTTTATTTTCTTTGATACCCAACAACTTGAGAATGTCTTTTTTGGAAGATTCAGAATCGGTAACAATGTGGTCAACATGTGAAAGGGCAAATTTTTGCCTTAGCCAAACAATTGATCCTCTAATTCCTTTGGGGAATTTTTCTGGAAATAGGATAGGTATTAGATCATGCACTGTAACAACAATTTTAGATTTTGCTCTGAGGGGTAAAGTGGGCTTAAACGGATCAAAATATGGATAATGAACGACATCTACTTTTTCTTTAATTGGATCTGTTTGGCTAAAATATTTGAAATCTATATCCCATTCATTTTTCTGATATTCATCAATGAGGTTTTGGGTGTATGACCCTACCCCTCTATACCTATTTGCATCCTGAGTAGGCGTTCGGTCTATTGCAACAATCATCTTGTGTTGTAAATAATCTTAATTTTAGTATATCATTTCCGCATCCAAATGAGGATTCTAGTTACTGACGGTTTAGGTTTCTAGAACTCGCAGCTCTAATTGGAATAACACAAATGATAATTATTAAAACTACAATATCATGAGAGCATTGGTAACAGGGGGATTAGGTTTTATCGGCTCCAATTTATCACGGGTTCTATTGGAAGAGGGTTTTGAGGTTGTAATAATAGATAATCTTCTTTTAGGCAATAGATCGAACATTGCTGATATTTCTTCTTCATTAAAAATTGTTATTGGTGATGTCGAAAATTACTCAGATCTACTAAAAACGGGTAAGGTCGACGTCATTTTCCATCTCGCGGGTGCTTCGGCATCCCCTATGTTTGATGAAAAAAATTTAATCAAAGCCTATCGGAATAATATCGAGGGGTTTGTTCAGATACTCAATTTCGCTAAACAGACCAATGTTAAAAAAGTACTTTTTGCATCAACTTCTTCGCTTTATTTTAATAATCCACCACCTTTAATTGAAGACTCAATCATTCTACCGCCCAACTTTTATAGTGTCACCAAATACACAATGGAACATACTGCATATGTTTTTAGTAAACTTTATGGTTTAGAGATTTTAGGGTTTAGGTTTTTTAGCGTATATGGAAAAAGTGAACAATCCAAAGGAATTTATGCCAACCTTGCTTCTCAATTTTTATGGCAGATGAAAAAAGGAGAGAGACCAGTTATCTATGGAGACGGTAAACAAAAAAGAGATTTTATATACGTCGAAGACGTGGCCCGGGCGCTTGTGATGGCGTCACTTAGCCAGAAAAAGTTTGGTTTTGATGTTTTCAATTTGGGAACGACCAAACAATATGATCTTAATCAGCTTGTCGGTGTAATTAATAAAGTCTTGGGTAAAAATATCAAACCAGAATATATTCCCAATCCTATGCTTAATGGATATATCTACTCTCAACAGTCCGATATTTCCAAAATTCAAAAAGCCTTTTGGTGGTCTCCCATGGTATCTCTACCTGAAGGTCTCAAAATACTAGCTCAAGTGAAGTAGTTCTGATACAGCCAATTCTACGGCTTGGAGTGAGCCATATTTTGGCCGCCAACCGAGTTTATTGGCCCTCGAAGAATCTAAAAGCATCAAAGGCACATCTCCAGGCCAGCCACGTTTGCCTCCGGAATAAGTAAGATTTACACTTTTTAGGTTCATGGCTTTAGTGATTATCTGAGCAATTTCATTCACCAATATTGAATCATTGGTCCCAAGATTGAGAACGTTTACAATATCTTGTGATCTATTTTGGATAGTGAGTATCCCATCAATACAATCTTCGACGTATAAATAAGATTTTTTTTGCCGGCCATCGCCAAGGATTGGCAAATTTTTGTTATCTTTTTTTAATTTGTCTACAAAGTCAGTAATTACCGTCGTCCCTTTTTTTCTGTTTTTGCCACAAACTATATTGGCAAAGCGAAAAATCCAAGAATTAAATTCATAAAGATGGCTATAAGCAGCTATCAAGCTTTCACTTGAGAGTTTAGACGCACCATACAAAGATATTGGCTCGAGTGGGCTGTAATTTTCCGGAGTAGGGATTTGGTTAGGCTCACCATATACAGCAGATGAAGAAGAAAAAACGATTTTTTTGACCTTGTTTTTTTTCATTGATTCCAAGACTCGATAAGTAGCCGTCGCATTTTGTTTAAAATCGTCTTCTCCAACGGTTTTGATATCCGACTTGGCCGCAAAATGATAAACCACATCAACACCCGTCATCGCCCGGTCCAAAAGCGAATTATTAAAAATATCTCCTTTGTAAAAGGTAAATTTGGGATTGTCTAAAATGCTTGATAAATGCTCTTTTTTGCCACCAGTTAGATTATCGATACCAATAACATGATATTTATCCTGGATAAGTCGGATGGCAAGTGATGAGCCAATAACCCCAGCTGCCCCAGTTATAAGTGCCCTCATTTATGAGTAATAATCTTTGTAAAATTTTATTGTCTTTTCCAAACCTTCAGCGAGAGAATTTTTCGCTTCCCACCCCAGCACTTCTTTTGCTTTGGACGGGTCAAGTAAATTGCGCCTCACATCACCCTGCTTGGCCGGTCCAAAATCAGGTTTTTTGCCAGTTTTTAAAATAGATTCAATGGCCTCAAATACTTCTAAAGTCGTCGTCTCGACTCCTGTACCTATGTTAAACGCCTCATTATCGCCTTTAGAAAGGGCAGCTATGTTAGCTGAGACAATATCTTCAACAAACGTATAATCGCGCTTGTAAAGACCATCGCCGTTGATAGTGGGTGTTTCACCCTTGAGCATCTTGGAGGTAAATATCGCAATCACACCCGCCTCGGCGTTACCCTCTTGTCGCGGGCCAAAAACATTGGGATATCGAAGCGATGTCCAAGTGAGCCCATTATACCTTTGATAAAGTTGTAAGTAATATTCAACGACTCTTTTTGATATTCCATAAGCGGAAGATGGACTGATAAGCGCAAAATCCTCTTTGACAGGAAGATCTTCGTCCGCAACTTCACCATAAATTGTGCCACCTGATGACGCATAAATAACTTTTTTAACCCCGTTATCGACAGCGGCCCTGATCAAATTAACCGAACCAATAATATTTATTTGAGCATCATATTCTGGATTTTCAATCGAAGTTCTAGCTTCGATATGTGCGGCTTCGTGATAAATCACTTCTGGTTTGAAGTCTTTGATAATTTTTTCAACTTCGTCGCGCTCCCGGATATCACCCTTAAAAAACTTAGCGTTCTTATTTAAGTGCTCTTTTTTACCGGTTGTGAGATTGTCCAAAATAGCCACTTCATAACCATCTTCGACCAATTTGTCTGCAATCTGTGAACCGATAAAACCCGCTCCACCTGTAACTAATATCTTGCTCATAATATTTATTTAATATATTTTAATAATATTCACTTTGCGGGTTTTGCGACCTCTTCGAGGGCTAAAAACCTGCTCCACCTGTAACTAAATATTTTCATTTAATTTTGTTGCTTTCCATACTGCTCACGAAGTTGGGAAAATAACCTGTCAACTACTTGGGGTCTTCCGGCTACAAATCCTAAATTTCTACTTTCAGGATCATAATCGGCTCTCTCTGGTTTATCAACTGGGACTATCTCTCCGCCTTCAAACCTGTAAAATTGTACTTTACCACCTGATTCTTCAACCAAAGGCAAAGCTCCAAACCAATCCCAAACTCTCTGGGTTGGCTGAATAAAAGCATCGACTCTTTCCAATGCCACCATAATTAAACCTTGTGGGCACGACCCGTCTGATTTTACAGTCCGAGTCCTTTTGTCATTGGCTACTTCATTTACAAACCGATTAAATTTTGGATCCAAACACACGTCAACCCCAGTATAAATCAATAAATCCCGATCTTCATTTTTAGAAATTTCAACCTTTACTGGCGGTTTCCCGTATTCTGAAACCCAAACGCCTTTTCCTTTTTCTCCAAAAACTAATTGTCCGCCTTTAATATCTGGCGCAAAAATAGCGCCACCTATATGCTCTCCATTTTCCATAGCTCCCACCGAAATTGACCACTCAGCTCCACCATTAGCTCTTTGACTACTTCCATCAATTGGGTCAATACCAAAAACCAGGCCATCTAAATGTTGTGAATAATTTTCTCGGGACAAAATTCTCCCTGTTACTTCAGGGTCTGCATCCTCCCCAGCTTTTTCTTCGGTAATAAAATGGGCTTCGGGGAAATCTTTGTGAAGCATACCTAAAATTAAATCCTGGGAAATAATATCTTCTTTAGTAACAATGGCGTGATGACCGACAAATTCATCGTCTTTCGTTTCTATTACTTCCGCCTCACTGGATTCGTTTTCTAAAAGTTTTTTGCCAGCTGACCTTACGGCATTCACTGAAGCTTTTAGTTCCTTGCCCTCAATTTGCTCCACCGCCTCGTCCAAATTTTGTGGGCGATTTACTATCTTAGAACCACTTTTAGCCATGTATAAAACTATATAATATTTTCATTTAAGTTTTGCTATTCTCTTTTTTCTTGAATTTTCAATTCGTCTTATAAAATGAATTATACCTGTAATCAACTCTCTTTTTTGCCAATTTCTTTTTTCATCAAATTCAGGTCTGCCAAACTCAAAATCTGTTTGTATTCGAGGATGAACATATGGCACATCAACGGATTTGACTCTCATTCCTTTTCTTAAAGCCTCGATTACCGGAAAAAATAATGGGTTATTGTACTGATCTAAATTAACCAATTGGTGGAGTTTGGTATCAGCTGGTTTAAATTTATATCGCTGCATAAATAAATCGACAACTTCAGGTTTGTTGGCAAATGCTTTGACTCCAACTTTAAAATCTATATCTTCCTGCTCTTCTTTTAAAATACCTCGTTTCCGAAGCATATTATTAATTAATTGATTTGACCATTGCTCTTCTTTAGCTTGGTTAGGCGGAAGACTGTCATAACTTGATTGAATCCTTTTTGGCGCCACAATGTCTGCTTCACCATCCAAAATAGGCTGTACTGTTTGAGGCAAACAATCTGTAATCATACTTATTTTTTCGGGCTCAACCGTAAAAAGTACTTTAACGCCCGGAAGGGATACTGCCTCAGTTAGGGCTTCACGCCTGCCTTGTCCCTGGAAACCTTTTTCTTTTTGTTTCTGAAAATTTACACCTTTTCTTTCTAACTCACCTAAGAATTCTTCCGAACTTCCACTATCAACAATTGATATTTGATAACCTCTACTGGAGGCTTCTCCAAACATTTGAAGCGCTAAATCGCCCCGCATCTTGTCGGTAGTTAATTCGCCTTTTACTTCACCTGCGTACCACGATGGGTATCTTGTTGCTGTTACGACAGCAACGGAATGAGGATCAAACTTTTCAGGATTTTTTGGTTGCTCAACAGAGGATGGAGATTCCATTTATTTTTTATGTATTAACTCCCAATATTTAACGTAAGCGTTGGCAAAGTATAACCCACTATAAAGCGCAAAAACAAATCCCGGGAATCCATCCATAAAACCTTTGTGTCTAAAATAAATTTTCAAAAAAGTCCATTTGGGCATCCATATAAAATATTTAAAAAATACAAATAAACTATTTTTGGGATATTTCTTAGCAATTCTTTCTGCCTCTTCAGTCGAATAACGATTCTGACGCATAATATATCTGCTAAATTGCGGATCGGCGTAATGAAGAAGGTCGCGCTTGAGATGCCCAACTTCTCCATCAATTTCAGCTTGCTCATGGACGGTCTTGCATGGAAGTCTACCTTTGCCTTTTCGATAAAGCCGGATAGTGTAATCTGGATACTGACCGCCCTTTTTTAGGAATCTCCCCAAAAAGTAATTCGCTCTAGGTATCCAAAAGCCGTTTTCTTTGGGGTCAGTTGCTATCAAATCTTCTATTTCTCGTCGAAGTCCAAGCGTCACTCTTTCATCCGCATCCATCTGTAATATCCAGTCGCTAGTTGTCGCATCAATCGCCATTTGTTTGTTGATATGAAACATTGGTTTATTGGTGGTAGAGATAATTTTGTCAGTAAACTTTTTAGCAATCTTGACTGTATTATCGGTCGATGACCCATCAACAACTATAATCTCGTCACACCACTTAACAGACTCGAGGCAGTCCTTAACGAAGTCGTGCTCGTTATAGAGGGCCATTACGGCTGAAATAGTGGGTTTGTCTTTCATTTCAACGTTGTTGAATTTCTTTGGTTCCGGTGTCCGCAATAATAAAGGCTATTTCGTTAGGCATTTTAAAGTAAATCACTTTCTTTACTCTGGGGTCAGATTTATTTAGTTGTTCTTCCGAAGCGATGAGCAGCGAATTTCTCGTTTTTTCTTCCTCCAAAATATTTACATTTCTAAATTCAAATTTATCAAAACCTTTCTGAGCTTTGTCCCCTTTAACAGCTACTTCCGCCTGATACTTGGCCGGATCATATTGAAGATAAAAAAGCATAAAAATATACGGTTGACCAAACTTGGGTGTCATTACTATTCGGTCGTATTTATCGTAATTATCCTTCACAATTTGGGCCACTTCTTTGTGTCCATACTGCCAATCAAAACTCGAATAATACGGGAAGTGGTTGTAATAAAAATGGAAGTAATTAGCAATGTTTAATATTGCTAGTAGACCTAAGGCGTAAACTAGCACCGAACGTCTTCTAAAGACTTGTAGTAACTCTGACAATCCCCACGCTGAGAGTATGGATAGGGCAGGAATGGCCCCAATGGACCTGAGTGGGTGAGGCGTCTCTGTCGTAAATGCGGCTGGTATTGGGGCAATCAGCGCCCAACCAAGCAAAAACAGTCCGACTCTGCTGCGGGTACGTATTATCTTGAGAATGATGAGAAGAATTAAAGGAAACTCGAAAAGATAAAGGATACCCAGTGATGACCCTACCCGCCAATTAAGTTGGTTGTCCCCGGCAAAAAGATACGTGGGCGATAGATGCCTCATATATCCTAGGAAAAATCCTTCTACCCAAAGCAGTGGCTTGTTGTGAAATATTACAGAAAATCTGTTATTACTTAAAAAATCTTGATGTCGGTATTCATTAACCATTCGGGTCGGTTCGGCGGAATTAAAAATGCTTGTCCCGCCAACTCTGCCGCCAGTTGAGGTAATCGATGGCAAAAGAGGTACGAGAACTATCAAAAATAAAATAGCCGCTCCAATTACATGCTTTTTCATCGCCATAACTTGTCTTCTAAAAAAGAAAAAGATCAAAATAGCAAATAGCGGAACAAAAAATCGTGCACCGACATATGCATAAAAAGAAAGGGCAAAAAATGTACTTGATACATAAATCCACTTAGGACTCCCTAAGGATTTTAAAAAGAAATAAAATCCCCAAATGACACAGAAAGGCACTAAAATAGGCTCAAAAGCAACTCTTGAAAACTGAAGGTGCCAAGGAGAAATGGCCAACATTGCACTGGCAAAAACGGCAATCTTTTCTTTACCCAAAAGTTTGCGCGTCAAAAAATACGTCCCTAGGACAGTGAGTGTCCCGATGATTGCCGAAGGTAGTCTGACAGCCATCTCGTTAAGTCCAAAAGCAGCAATTGAAGGAACAGTCAGATAAATATAAAGCGGGGATTTCCAATCACCAAATGACCTGAATGCCATAGGATAGACCGTGCCAAACTCATCCTTGCCTGTTTTGAGAATGGAATAAGCGTTGTATCCAACCGCTGCTTCATCCCAGTCAAGTGAAGCCGGTACAGTTGTAAACTCATGAACCCTTAGAAAAAAAGCAGCGCCAACAATAAGCACTAGAGCCAGAATCTTTTTCATTTTAGACATTATCTGCTGTCCACCCCTCCGTCTGATATTTGCTTTGAATCTCTTCGTATCTCTCAAGTGTTCCCATATCTTTAATATACTCATCCGTGTTGTACCCATAAATGGGCAAGACATCATCCATAAGCTTGGGCAAAATCTCTTTTTCAAATCCTATCAGGCCATCCTCGGCAATATACTCAAAAACTTTCGGCTCCATCACAAAAACTCCGGCATTACCTAGATCAGTTGGTACATCTTCCGGATGTGGTTTAAGCCAAAGTTTAGTTACTTTTCCGCCCTCATCTATTTCCACCAAATCGCTATCCTCGGGATGGCTACTTGGATGAACGGCCAGGGTAACTGTCGAATTATTATCTTTATGAAACGTGATAAATTTGGATAAATCCATTCGATTGACAACATCACCACTGAGAACGACAAAATTATCATCACCTAAATATTTCTGCGCTTCTTTAATCGCCCCGCCTGATCCACGAGGCGCATCTTCAATCGAATAATCAATTTTTACACCAAATTTTGAGCCATCGCCAAAATAATCGCGGATCACATCAACCAGATAAAAAGCTGCCATCACAATATCAGTAATTCCGGCCTTTTTCAGAAGATTGATTTGATGTACTAAAAGGGGTTTACCGGCAATTGGCAGCATAGGCTTGGGAGTCGTGTCGGTCAGAGGCCTCATACGCTCTCCTCTGCCTCCACAGAGTATAATTGCCTTCATTTCTTTTCTACTATCAATTCTACAGCCTTGGCTAAATCTGCGCAAACAAAATCAGGCTTAGCATCATATAGCTCATCTTGACCACTATGACCCGTCTCAACCAGGATTGTCTTGGTTCCAGCGGCCTGACCAGCAAGTATATCCCGAGCCGCGTCCCCTACCATCCAGCTTTTGGAAATATTTAAGTTAAGATGCGCTGAGGCATCCACGATCATTCCAGGCTTTGGTTTACGCCATGGACAATCATCGCGATATTCTTCAACATCAGCCTTAGGACTGTGCGGACAATATAAGACTGCATCGACCTTACCACCAATAGCCTTTAGCCCATCGATGGTTTTTTGATTAACCTCATGGACGAATTCTTCGAACGCCATCCCCCGGGCAACGACTGTTTGGTTAGAAATAATAATAATGGGGATATTATTGTCATTTAATTTTTTAATTGCTTCCAAAGATCCAGGAATCAATTCAAAATCCTCCATTTTGTGTAAGAGATTTACTTCTTTATTAATTACTCCGTCACGATCGACAAAAACTGACGGAGTGGGGAATGAAAATTTTTCGGAAAAATATAATGGATTATGAGGAGTAATCAAGTGATAACAGCCCCTTCTTCGTCAAAGTTAAAAGCTAACTCTTCGGCTCCTTCTTGAACAAGCTTCCTTTCAACAAAAGACCTTTTTCCAATAGGGGTAAACAAAAGTAAATACCCTGAACCACCAGAGCCTAAAAGCTTTCCCCCCAATGTCCCAGCGTTTAAGGCACTTTCATAAAATGCATCGATAACCGGATTAGAAACTGCGCTACTCGATCTCTTTTTAAGCTCCCACCCAGCATGAAGAAGCTTGCCAAAAGTTTCTAAATCACCATTCTCAAGTGCGGTTTTCATTTCAATTGTCTGCTTTTTAAGTAATTTTAATGCCTCTAAGGCGTCAAGATTTGTCTTCATTGCTGAAATTAGCTCTTTTTGCTGAGTTCTTTCCGAATGAACTCCGCCTAAATAGAAAAGACCAAGGCTTGCGTGTAACTTCGATTTTGTATCGTCGCTTAAATCAAGCGGATGGACAATTCTTTTTTCATTGGGTAAAAATTCAATAAAGTTAAACCCCCCAAAAGCAGATGCATACTGGTCTTGAAAACCGCCAGGTATTTGAAGAAGTCCTCTTTCTATCCTAATTGCCTCTTCGGCAATCTCTTGCTTATCTAAGGATGTACCTTTCAATTCCCGGAAAGCGGTTACTAACGCTACATTTGACGCAGATGATGTTCCCATCCCCGACCCTGATGGAGCATCTCCGTGCAGAAAAACCCGAACAGGTTTATCGGGTCTAAAAACATTGAGAGACGCTTTAACGATATCTAATTTAGGATCTTCTGAAGCGTTTTCTGCACTATATAAATATCTTTCTCCATAAGGTAGTTTGGCTTCTAACCCAAGGTCTGGAAAGACGATTTCATTATTTTTAGGGTCCTGGGATGAGGAAATTTCTGCGGCAATATATTTATTGATCGTTGTTGAAAGAACACACCCTCCATGTTCTTCACTAAAAGGCGGCACATCGGTGCCCCCACCTGAAAAACTAACTCTTACTGGAGCGCGGCTTTTAACAGTTTTTGGCTCTACTTCTTTCATTTCAACACTATCCATTTAGTCACTATGATAAACATTCTTGCTTGACTTTGGCATCTCTGAAGTTGGGGAAAAGCCTTCTTCTCCAAAAAGAAGCTCTTCGACAACCCAACTGATAATGTGCACCACACATGTATGTACCTCTTGAACATGGCCTGTCTGATCGGATTGAGCCATTATTGTAATGTCGGCAATTTCAGAAAGTTTGGACGGCTTCATTCCGGTCATTCCCACTACTTTAATTCCGCGCGACTTTGCCACCTCGGCTGCTTTGACAACATTGACTGAATTACCACTTGTTGAAATTGCAAAAACTAAGTCTTTTGGTGTTGCCAAAGCTTCCAGTTGACGAGAAAACACCACATCATAGCCTCGATCGTTTGAAAGTGATGTCAAAACCGATGTGTCGGTGGTCAAAGCATTGGCCGCAAGTGGCGGACGGTCAAAGATGTGGAAGAAACAAAACATCTCTCCGGCAAAGTGCTGAGCATCGGCACTTGACCCGCCATTGCCAAAAAAGAATACCGTCCCGCCGTTTTTGTAATATGTTTCGACAACAGCCAAAGCAGCCTGTTTAATATTTTCAGTCTGAGATTTAATAGTCTCAAGCTTAGCTGTGGCCGACTCAGTAAACCAACTTTGAACGAAATCCTCTATTGTCATTTATTACTTCCTAATATTCCCTTTGCTGCAAAATACCCCTCCGCTGTCCCCACTTCAACGAAATCACCTTTTTCAATATGAAAACCAACAATTTTGTGTCCCGTATCGATAAGCAGGGGAAAGAGCTGCTTTTCCAAAGACATTTTATGCAGGTTAATGTCGCTAACTACACTTTTCTCAAAAACGTAAAATCCCACACTGGTCAATGGATTAACTTTTGACGCATCATCTTCCAATGGGTTTGACTCAAAATTGATAATATCGTCGCCTTTCATTTCTATGAGCCCACCCCAATGGTGGGGTCTTTGGGTAACGGCCATGGTTATCTCGGCTTTTTGTTTTTTATGAAAATCAATCATTCCGGCTATATCAAAATCAAGATAAGTGTCCCCATTAAGCACTAAAAATGTATCACCGAGTTTGTCTTGGGCGTTTCTTATAGCACCTGCAGTGCCAAGCGGATAATCTTCGTCCGAGTATTCTATCTTTACTCCAAACTTGGCCCCATCACCAAAGTAGCTTTGAACATATTTGGATAAATATCCAACCCCCAAAACGATTTCGTCGATATTATTTTTTTTAAGTAAATCAAAAAGATATTCAAGAAAAGTTTTCTCACCGGTAATGGGAGCCATTACTTTGGGCCTGTCGTTGATCACCGAGGCGAGTCTTGTTCCCATTCCGCCTGCTAGAATAAATGCTTTCATAGATGTAGTTAATATTGTATTTTCACACACTCATAGATGCAACGGGCGCGTTATGCCCTGCCGTATTTTGAAACTAATTTAAGGCCAACAACAACCGGCTCAAAAAAGTCTTTGAGTCGAAGTTTGGAATAACCCACTTTCCGATCAACAAAGATAATAGGCATTTCTACTATTTTGTAATTTTTCTTAAACATTTTAAAAATTGTTTCCATCCCCACTGCTAATCCCCCAGAGATAAATCGGTCAAGATTCACTGATTTTAGAGCCTCCCTACGATAGCATTTGTAACCACTTCCTAAATCAGCAATCGGCAGTCCGGTTATAAGTCTATAAACCATACGGCTCGACAAAGAGATAAACCGGCGGATAAGTCCCCGCTCGGCATCTTTACCGCCTGGTATAAAACGTGACCCGATAACGACATCAGCGTCTTCGGCTTCCATTTTTTTCAAGAATTCTGGAATATATTTGGGGTCGTGCGAAAAATCCGCATCCATTTCCAAAACATAATCGACGTTTTTAGAGGCGCCGAATTTAAGTCCAGCAACGCCGGCGGTCCCTCTTCCTCTGACGCCGATTCGGTGAATCAAAAAAACGCGATTGGGATATCTTTTGTTCCATTTCTCGACAATTTTCCAAGTGCCATCGGGCGAGTCGTCATCAACAACGACTACCCCCACCTCGTCATTTTTTAAAATAATTTCTGCGAGTAATTTTTCAATATTTCCCCGCTCGTTGTAAGTGGGGATCATAACCATGGCTTTCATCTTTTTTCAAATATTTCAAAAACTGGCTTATTACCAAGCATAATCGAATCTACCCTTATAGTGCCGCCAATGCCATTCAATTTTGACATTTCCTCTGGCTTTAGTGCAAATAATACTCTTTTTTTGCTGGCAATTGATCCAAAGTTATCGACCTCTTTCCACCAAAAATCGCTATCCCACGAGGTGGCGGCAAAATAATATTTTCCAATTTTGGCATGATTAACCTGAGATTGATACAAAGTAGGGTCATATTTTGAGTAATAAAGATAATAAATATAAGGCTTCCAGTACTCGCCCGTTATATAAATCGCGTCATAATTGCCTTCAACTTTGGATAAGTATGTGTATAGTTCGCGATAGCCATATCCCCAATCCATAGCGGACTCGGTCGGGTATTTTACGTAATAATTATTTAGATATACCCCAAAGAAGATTGCATAACCCAAGGCAACTGAACTTGTTACCAATTGGCGATATTTGTGTACATTTAAAAGAAAATAAACAACTCCGCAAGCGATAACAATCTCGTAAATAGGAATCGACGCAAGGGTTCGAAGGGCGTGAGGCGTTGGAATCGCAAAAGCAGCGGGCAAAGGAGATAACAATATCCAGCTTATTGCAAACTTTGCCGCTTTCTTATCTTTTTTGAAAAGATAAATAAGGCCAACGGCTAAAAATGGCAAATCAATCCAATATAAAACACCCATTCCCCTAACGCCGTGTCTGATATTCGGATCGCCGCTTATGAATAAAAACTGGGGTGAGAAATGTTTGACATATCCCAAAGCAATCTCTTTGCCATAGGCAACGTAACGATGATTTATAAGCCGCGAGACAGGTGTATTGCCCGCTTGGGCATTTTTAATCGCTGCATCGATTCCGATTGATTGATCCGAAAATACACTAACCACCGAAAGACGTGCTGACGATTGAGGTTTGAGAATGGAAAGCCCGATTGGAAAAAGTAATACAGCACCCAAGACAGCTGCAAAAGTTAATGATTTTAAATTTTTAGCTAATTCTTTTCGATAAATTATTGCAAGTGTAATTAAAAATAGCGGAACAAAAACTCTGACCGAATAATAAAAGTAAAACGAGATCGCGAAAGAAATCGCAGAAAAATAAAAATATTTTTTATCTTCCAGTCCTTTTAACAAAAGATAAACCCCAAGCGGAACAAAAAGCATTACTCCCACTGGCTCAAATGCCACTCGGCTAAATTGCAGATGCCAGGGAGCAATCGTAGTAATGGCAGCACTTGCTAGGCCAATCGATTCGTAACCTGTAATTTTGCGGGCCATCAGATAAATAACAAGCACCGAAAGCGTACCAATAATCGCTGAGGGCAACCGCACTGTAAAGTCGCTTAGTCCCAAAAGCCAGACAAACGGGACCAAAGTGTAAGTATACCCTGGCATTTTAAAATCATTAAACGACTCTAGTTGAAGAGGCAGCAGATGCCCGTATTCATCTTTCGCAGTTTGCGCGATGGAATAAGCGTTGTACCCATTGGCCACCTCGTCCCAGTCCAAAGAAAGAGGCACGGCAGATGACATAAAAATCCTTAAGAAAAAGGCAAAAACTAGAGTTATTGGTAAAATAAAAGACAGGGATTTGCTCAATTTATTGCTTCAAATAAGATTTTACACTATTTGAATCATATACCTCGATTGCCGGAGTCCCGTCGAGGTGATAGGCAGTTTTTACTGGTTTGAGACCATAAAACTGGCCATAAGCGTCGGGTTTAGCCACAATTAGGGCATCCGAAGGAATATTTTCTGTGTAGTTGAGCTTGGGCAAACCTTCCCCACAATCCACTGTTCGCATCTCATACCGGCCAAAAGAATATCGGGCCGGCATGCCATACTGACAAAGCTTTGTCCCTCCTTCTCTAAGATAACTCTCCGGATCATATTTGTCATAAAACAATACAAATGCTTGGGATTTATCCAAAACTGTTTGAAGCTCAGGATAAATTATTACCTTTTTGTCTGGATACTTCTGAATATATGACATGGTATCTTGCCAACCATACTGCCAATCTTTTGATTTTTCCAAAGGCATATGGACGTAATACATATGCAAATAGTAAAAAAAGTTGAGAGCCATTATCGCGCAAAAAGCATAAGTAAAAATATTTTTATATTTTGTTTTCCCCAGTAAGGTCAGTAAATAAATCGCTCCAAATGCGATGATCACCTCAAGCATTGGCTGCATATTTTGAGCCCGGACTGGACTGGGAATCTGAATAGTAGGTGCCGCCACAATTGGGGCTGCCAAAAACCATAAAATTATTAATTGGTATCCCGGAGGTTTATAGCGGATCAGAAAATAAATTCCGATTAAAAATAGCGGCAGGGTTACTAACAATTCCTGACCAACCTCCGGCGTGTCATAAATATTGTTTCCTGACCCAGGTAAAAATAAATAACTTATTTTAAAATGTTCCAAGTATCCGCGCGTGAGTACCAAAAATATTGCCAGTCTTCGATTATGAATTACTTTTGAAACGACGCTCCCGTCATCATCTGTTACTTTTTGCAAATATCTTCTCGGAAGATTAGCAACATTATCAAAAGGATCTGGATTTTCGTAAATACTTACCCCTTTAAATCTTGCTTGGTTTTCGGGGATTGTTAAGAAATGGATAAGCGGTAAGAAGAATACCGCAAAAGTAATGAGAAACAATAATAAAGTTTTTTTATTTTTTAATAATGATTTTATGTTGGCTAAAATAAGGATGATAATTAAAAGCGGTACAAATATGCGGGGGCTTTGATAAGCAAAGAGCGATAGCCCAAAAAATATCCCGGACAAAACTGCAAACCAGCCTTTCTCAAAACCTTTTAGAAAAAAGTAAGCGCTGGCGATAATAAAAAAAAGTGCAAATCCACTTTCTACAGCACTTCTTGAAAACTGAAGACTCCAAGGAGAAATTGCTAAAAAAAGACTTGATAAGAGCGCGACGTCTTCTCTTTGGGTCAATTTTCGGATAAGAAGATACGTGAACAAAACGGAAAGTACTCCAAAAATAGCCGCTGGAAGTCTAACAGTAAAAGTTGAAAGTCCTAAAAATTTTACAAAAATGGCATCTGTATAAATATAGAGAGGCGGTTTGTAATCATTGAGTGACCGAAAAACTAGTGGTAATTTATTACCAAATTCATCTTTGCCTGTTTGTGCAACAGAGTATACATTGTATCCAATCGAGGCTTCATCCCAGTTAGCACTAGGGGGGGCAAGATCTAAATGCCAAAACCTTAAAATCAGAGCGAGAGATAGTATTAGAAGAAGAAAGGCGTATTTTCGGATGAGTCTCATCAATCGCTCAAATTATCGCTGAGTTTAAAAATAGTCTGTCCACTAAGAGATTTTATTTCTTTGATCGGTGTCTTCTCTAAATCATATTCTTGGCCATAGTACACATCCAAAATCTTTTTAGATTCACCTTTCTCCAGTTTACTAAATGTTCCAAAACGATATTTATCAAAACCTGAAACGTGATAAAAACCTTGATCGTCTCGATACCTGCTAACACTAGTATAAAACTTAGCAGGATCATAATTTGAATAAAAAGTGAAATAGACATAAGGTCGACCGTACGCTTCGGTGACTCTGATCAAATCGTATTTGTTCTGGTTGGCAACAACGTAGTTTACCAACTCTTTGTACCCATCCTGCCACTCTGTTGAAAATTCTTTGGGATAGTGCACCCAATAATTTTCTATGTACATCGTAAAGTTTAAAAGATAAGCAAGTATCCCCAAAAGTATAAAGCCTAATTTAAATTTGGGATGAGATTTTTTAATCATAAGCCACAAATTCCAAAGACCATAAGCCGCTATGATCTCAAGCGGAATGACCATTGTCAGGGCCCTTAGGGCATGGGGCGTTTGGAGGGAAACTCCTGCAGGAATTGGAGCAATTATTAGTAGTGCAAATACTATCCAATATCTTTTCTCTCTATTTTTAACTAGAAAATAGAGGCCTGCAATCAATAGAGGCAATTCGATTAAATACATTTCCCCTACATCCTGGATCGAAAGTCTGGGGTTTACATCGCCAGAGATAAACAAAAATCGACCCTCAAAATGACTAAAATAGTGATAGAGAAAATCAAGGCTAAAATCGATCCTGCGGTTGTGAACGATATTGCCCCACCAAACATTGTCATAAGTAGCCCTATCAACTGACTTTGTAAATGTTTCAGTATTATTGAAAATACTTACTTCGTTGAAACGTAAACGCCCTTCCGGAGTATTTACATGTTTAAGAAGCGGAACTGAAAGTGCCGCGGCGATCAAAATCGCAACAAATAAATATTTGATTGATATTTTTTTCAAAAATACAACGATCAAAATTATCAGGAGAAGCGGAGCAACTATCCGGTTACTGTTAAAGGTGTAGGCAGAAACTAAAAACGATAAAAGGGCAGGTGCAATCAGAAACCTATACCGATCGAGTGATTCTAAAAATAGCCACAGCCCCAGCATCATAAACATCAAGGCAAGATTGGCTTCAAAAGCCGCACGACTCACTTGAATATGCCAAGGTGAAATTGCTACAAACAAACTCGATAGAAGAGCAATATTTTTATTGTCAAAAAGTCTTAAAACAATTAGATAAGTCAAAAGTACCGTGATGATGCCGGCCAGAGCCGAAGGAAGCCTAACTGCTACATCTGTCTGGCCAAAAATTTTCATCGCACTTGCAACGGCATATACGTAGACGGGAGGTTTGTAGTCGCCAAAAGCCGGAAAAGTGTCGAGAGGCAAGTGGCGTCCAAATTCGTCATTCCCTGTTTTTAATATCGAAGATGCATTCCAACCAAGTGAAACTTCATCCCAATAAAGGGATGGCGGATTATTACCCAATTGCACCAGACGCAAAACAGATGCTAGTAGGATGATCAAAAGTAATAATGCGTGAGATTTAATAAATTTCATTGCGTGATTTCTTTGTATATACCAAACCTCTTTGCATAATCAATTATGTCGTTTGACCGATAAATCATAAAAACAGATTTATCTGAATTATATAAATAAATTACTTTAATAGGCGATGGAAATCCAAGAACATCTCTATAATCACTTGGGTTGGCAATTACTAATGAATTTGGTCTAAATCCATTGAAAATATCAATTTGGTCTTGGGTCTTAAAATTACAAACCTCAGTCCGAAAAATATATTGATCGAAAGAATAGCGGCCCGTCAGACCAAAATCACAAAGCCGTGTACCACCGTTATCAAGATATTTTTGAGGATCATACGCATTTAAAAAAAGTAAAAAAATATGTGCATGGTCCCCAATTTCAGTAATCTTGGGCATAAAAATAAATTTGTCATAATTGGGCCTTTGGCTATTAAGATAATTGTTAAGCTCTTCATATCCATACTGCCAATAGAAAGAAAATTCTTTTTGATAGTGAACATGATATTGATGTAAATAATAGAGAAAATTAAGCGTAAAAATACCGCATAGTGCGTAAATTAATATATTTTTTGTTCGAAATCTTTTGAAATATAAAATTAAATAATAAACCCCAAAGGCTGTGATTATCTGAAGCATTGGTAACATGAGGATCGATCTTGATGCATGCGGCGTACTTGTGGTTGGCGCTGCGACAAGCGGAGCTAAAAGTAACCACAAAAACACTAGTCCTCGTCCCGAGAGTTTACGCCTGATTAAAAAATAAATTCCCGCCAAAAGGAGTGGAAACTCAACTAAATACATAAGTCCCATTTGGGGTGTTTGATAAACGAGTATCCCTCCTGGCAAAAAAAGATAGCTAAAGTCAAAATGCGACAAATATCCTCGAAGTACTAAAAGTGCAGCATAGAATCGGCGATTATGTAAAAACTGGGATAAGAGAATGTGTTCATCTTCCATCTTTTTAACTGAAACATCTTGAAAAAATGTGAGCCTATCACCAGGTGTTGGATTATTAAAAATATTTACACCCTGGCTCCGGACTTGAACGGCCGGTGAGCTTAGATCTTTCAAAATCGGGAAAGCAAAAAGGATAAAGAAGACCCCAGATGCGGCTACATATTTTTTATGCTTCCATAATATGTCGCGATAAATAAGGGCCAGTCCAATAAAAAATAACGGAAGAAAGTATCTAGGGATAAGGTAATTATAAAGAGATAGCCCAAAGACAGCTGATGACAAAAAAAAGTATTTCGGATTTTTAAGCCCTTTTAAAAAGAGAACTGTGGCTAAAAGATTTAAAAAGACTACAAGATTAGCTTCGAGTGCGCCTCTGGAAAAATGTATGCTCCATGGTGAGACAGCAATCATTAGTGCTGATAAAAGTGCAATTTTTCTGTTGCCAAAAAGTTGAACTGCCAAAATAAAGGTCAAAATTACTACGCCAATTCCCGCTAAGGCAGAAGGCAAGCGAACTGCCCAGATATTGAGACCCAGTATTTTGATAAAAGGTATATCGAGATAAAAATAGAGGGGAGTTTTGTAATCGTCGTTGGATCTAAAAGACAATGGCAAATGTTGCCCAAAATCATCGCGCGCCGTTTTAAGGATAGAGTAAGCATTGTAACCTATTGAACTCTCATCCCAATTGGCGCTTGGCGGGTTGGAATCAAGCCTCCAAAGTCTTAGAAACGACGCCAAAATGATTACGGTAAAAAGTAGAAAACGGATATTAAGAAATCTCTTCAAATTGTTTCAAAACCTCCTCGTCCGTAAGCTTTGCTTGAGTATTACTTGTTAATCTTTTTAAAATTATTAGAGGAATTTTTAAAATAGCATTAGCAAAACCCGCAAGCATTGCGAAATTCCCACCTTTTAGAGCAAAAACTATCAACGCTGGCAACCAAACTATATGGACGATCCAGAGTTGAAAGTCACTTATATTTTTCCAAAAAAATATTAATTGGTTGCGAAAGGTGATTCTTTTGATTCGAAAATCAGAAGCTGATTTTTTTATTGACCCTTCTTTGTGATAGTGATCGACTTGAATAGTCGGGTCAAAAATTATTTTGTAACCCGCCTTCCAAGCTCGCCAGCCCAAATCGACATCTTCCCAATAAAACGGGCTAAAAATCGGATCAAACAAACCAAGGGCCACTAATTTTTTTCGATCAAATGCCGCCGACCCGCCCGACGCCCATAGACTCGCCCCGATGGTACTTTCTGCCATTTTGTGTGCGATAAGCCCTCTTTTGAATCTTACTATTCCTCTACCTCTGATAATCACCTTTCCATTCTCATGACTTCTTTCGCCAAAACCGATTGCAAAAAGATCGCTGTCTAACTTGAAAGATTTGACTGAGGATTTAATATCAGAATCTAGTTTCACATCGGTATTGATAAGAACAACGATATCGGCCGATGAATTTTTAATCCCCACATTGACTGCGTTAGCAAAACCACCGTTATGTTTAAGCTGGATCACATTTATTTGAGGAAAATTACCTTTTATAAATGCCACACTTTCATCACTTGAGGCGTCATCGATAACAATTATTTCTTCCTGAGAAAATATTTTGGCGATAATTGGAAGATTCTTTTCCAGGAGATCTCTTCCGTTGTAATTTGGAATTACGACGCTTATTTTAATTTCTTTTTCCATAAGATTAATGACGTTGGGGCTAATAATAACAAGGATATTAACGAAATCGTTTGGCCAAATTTTACCGATTTTGGCTCAAATTTAAAATCAACTCTATTTTCCCCGGAAGGAATTAATACTCCCATTTGTGAATAATTAGTTTTAATCAAATCTTTCTTTTCTCCATTTATATAGACATTCCATCCAGGGTAATAATTATCAGTCAATACTAGCACGGCTTCTGATTTGGTTGATGAAGCAATTGTGACATGACCCGCAGCATAATTTTTTATATCAGCAATCTCTCCACCATTTACTGCTCCATCTAAATTTTTACCAAGCTTAGTAGTGGTTGTAACTTTAAACTCATCTGAGTTTAGTTTAATTAGGTTTTTCAAAGATTCTTCATTAGAAGATGTATCAACTGATTTCCGAGTTAAATAAACTTTATCAAGCGCACTCTTATTATAATAAAGTATTGTTGACCCTTCTTGCCCCACCTGCGTAAGTTTGGGGTTTTCTAATTTTTTAAAAGATAAAATGTATTTGACGGAATAAAGATCCGCCATCGGAGACTCAATATTTTCAAACCGAATCATTCTGTTAAACGAGCCCACCTGAGGATCACCGTTTTTCTGTTGCCAGGCACTCACCTCAGTTGCATAGCTTTTTAGATACAAAGGATCATAACCATCCATCGTTTGCGATCCATATTGCATAGAAATATTGGGAGGCAAAATCCGCCGATCAGTTTCAATGACTCTACCTAAACCAATATTGTCTGAAATAGTTTTAGTCAGTTGAGTGTTGGGATAGAGCCATTCTGTTTTTGTAAATGGTTCAAAGGACCTAGCAAGTCTTACTAGATCTAAAGAAACTACCAATAAAATTGCGACGATCAATATCTTTTGAGGAACAAATTTTTTAGCAAAAGTTAAAATGACAAAATATATAAAAATAATTGTCGGTAAAATAAGATTTCTTTGAGCAACGTCGACAGGCTTGGCGACGTCCACAGTTGATCCAAAAAGATTTGGCATCCTGAGCGTTACGTACCACAGGCCACCAATAGCTAAAGCAATAATGAATATTACGGCAATCAAATTTTTTGTAATTTTTTCTTTGATAAATTTTTCAAATCCCCATGCCGATAAAACTGCTAATGAAAAAACAATCATACTAAGCAACCTTGATGGCTGAGCACTGGATATAAAAGGCATGTGAAGTACGAATGGCAGCCTAGAAATTGGATTGGAAATAGCTAAAAGCAGACTTACTACAAATAGACCAGCAAAAAATTTTACTTCTGCTTTCTTTTTGAACGATAAAATGCCGCAAAAGGCTAAAATTAAGCTAATGATGCCAAAATATCCATTAAATTCAATGTAATTAAAAACGCCCCAATAATTAAGTCTGGTAGGATTACCAAAAAAATCCGGCGCCACAAAACCAATTAAGTGTTTATAAGGGATAAACCAGTCAGGCCGAGAAAAAGGCTGGTCGATTTCTCGATTGCTAAGTCCAATCAACTCTAAAGTAGGCGCTGTTTGGATAAGAGTGATAAGTCCTGAAAAAATAAAGGCAGTTAAAATTAAAAAATTTAAGTACATTTTTTTAGTCTGAACTGAACGAAAGACTAGATACGAAAAAGATACCACCCAAGTATAAAAGGCCATTTGGATATGTCCACCAAAAACTGACGCTGACAGCGATAAAATTAAAGCTAATAACCAGTATTTAGATCCTGAAAAAATCTTATCGATTGAAAGTAGGATTAAAGGCAGCCATAAATAGGATGTGAGATATGTTCCCCACTCAAGCCAACTGATAAAGACTCCCGAAAATATCCAAACCACAGACCCAAAAACGCTTGCCCAAGATGATAACTTTAGGTTTCTTAGAAAAAAGACCATAAAGACAGATGCCAAAATCTGTTGTGAAAAAATTAAGAGTGACCACCCAAACCAAAACGGCAAAAATAAAAAAATATTTAAAGGATTAAAAACTGAAGATTGAAAGTTAGCCAAAAGTGGCGTGCCCGAAAAAGTATATGCATTCCAAAGCGGCATTTGACCTTTTTTGATCTGATCCATCGCCTCTTTTTTCCAAACGTATGTTTGAAGAAACGGGTCTGCTATTAATGAGTTTTTAACAGGTACACCTGAGGTCAGCCCGTCCCAAACAACATCTCTAAAAGGGTGAGTTAGCCCCAACAGATTATCTGCCGGAAAAGGCATTTTCCCCTGTAATAAAAATGGGGCAAAAAGAAAACACACCAATAAAATTGGAAAGGAGAGGGAAAGGAAAGAAGAGGTCGAAAGTATTTTGTAAATCTTTTCAACCATAAATTACTTCGTCTAGAACTTTAAAAAAGTTCTCTTCAGAAAAAGTATGACTTCTCGCCCTTGCCGCTTTAGACATGGTATCAAGAAGTTTTTCGTCTTTAATAAGTTTTAAAGTCAGACTTTTAAGCTCGTTTAAATCTGACCACAAAAATCCACTTTTTTTATCCTCGACTATTTCCACAATGCCGCCTTTTTTGATAACAACCGGAACAGCACCGGCTGCCATTGATTCAAATACTGTAATTCCAAAATGTTCAACTCTTTCTGGATGTTTGGTTTGATCCACATCAAAACCTGTGGCATGCCAGTATATTTGGGAAGTACCATAGAGGTTGTTTAGCTCGTCAAAGGAAACATGGGTTTTAATCTCAACGGGATAATTTTTCGATAGTTCAACTAAACTTTCAAAATATTTTTTATTTTCTTCTCCGGGGTCAAGCGTGCCTATCAAAATAAACCGCCAATCTTTAAGGCCATTTTTACACATATCGATAAAGGCTTTTATCAAAACATCTTGTCTTTTGGTATGAAGTCCTAAAAAGAAACGGCCAACGTTCATAATTAGATTTTCTTTTTTGCCGGGCCTAATTAAATCGGTATCAACCGATCCTCCTAATAAATAATCGATATCAATTCCCCATTCTCTCTCCAGCCAATCCTTAGTAAAATGAGAATTACAAACTTTGGTTTTCCAACAAGAAAAATTTATTTTATTTTTTAATGACTTTGCAGGCGGAGGTAGAGGAACTTGAAAATAAACAATGTTTTTCTTAGCTCCTGAGAAAAAGAAACTACCATCAGTCAAATAATAGATTACATCATATTTTTTAGTAAAAATATATCTTGATAACTTACCTGACCCTTTGCCAAACGGTCCTTTGATGAAATGTAAATTACTCAAATCAATGGCAAATTTTTCTTCCAACTCTTTTTTTCTATCATCGAGTTTACTTTTATTAAAAGATTTGGGGAAAATTACATCAACCCTGCTACCTTTCTTTTTGGATAAATGAGCAGCGATTGTTAGCGTATAACGCTCGCCGCCGCCAGTTACATTATCAATATAGGGATTGACCATTCCGATTCTCATGTTTATTTTTTAGCTAAAACTAGATAAAACCGGTTCGTAGTTTCACTTGGGTTTGTTCCGATTGCAAAAGGATAATAAGCGATATTTACAAGAGAATTAAAAATAAGTTTCAAATAATAATAACCTCTTCTAATAACTGGTATTATAATTTCGGACGAATGAACTTTGAAAAGCCAAGCCGACAAATAAATATTTCCTGAATAGTAGAAACCAATTTTTTCAAATTTATTTTGACCGGATGCAAGCTTTCTAACTTCGGCCAACTCTGGTATACCATTTTCAACGTGTTCTTTAAGATATCTATCTGACTTACCTTTTTTTTCTATGGATTCTAATAAATTTTTTTCAAGTTCTAGATGCGATTTGCTACCAAAGGGAGCTGAAATGATTACGACATCCGTAGCCACCCTTACCAAGTCAGCAATGAATGAACTCCTATCTTTAGGAGGAACATGCTCCAAAACATCAATTGAGGTCACTACATTAAAACTATCATCAGCAACTGGAAGTTTTTTACCGCCATAGATGACGTCACCGGAGGTAAGATTGGCTTCTTTAATGGAAGCTTTGGAAAAAAGACTTAAGTTTCTAAGCTCTCCTCCTACATCTAAAACTGTTTGATTGTTTGTTAAATGGGTAGCTATAAACTTATGTCTTTCAAAGATATCATAAGGAAAAGTTAAGGCTTTGATATTCATAGATTTAAATCTTTATCAATTTTTTGATATGTTTCTTTGATTGATTCTTTTCTTTGAAGCTCCCATAACTGAGCATAGATGAAAAAAATATTAATAGCTTGAATAGTGCTTTCTAAAGCGCCTTCTATTCCATCCTTCCATCCGGATTTACGAAAATAACGGTATATAAATTCACGACTCGAGGCTTTGATTATCTTAGGAAATGTTATTTTTGGATGGTTTTGTTCGAATCTAAGCGTTGCTTCGATCTTGCTCCAACTGGCCATCTTATTAATTCCCGCCGTTAATCCTCTATGCGTTAAATGAATAAGGTCGTTTTTTAGCGTCCCTATTTTCCCCTCTATAACGGGAGACTCATGAATGGCTCCCTGCCATGTCTTCAGAGATGATTTTTTGACAAGCCTCGTCTGATAGTCCGGATACCATCCTCCATACTTAAGCCACTTGCCCAACATGTAATTTTTCCGCGGCATTTTGTATGCGTCGTAACTGTTCCCTGCTGTGACCAAAAGTATTTCCTCCTTTAAATCCTTGGTAATTCGCTCGTCGGCATCGAGATAAAAAAGCCACTCTCCCTTTGCCTGGCTAAGTGCATGATTACGCCTTTTATCCCAACCATCACCTTCAAAATTTGACACTCGGACATTATTAAATTTTTTCGCAATTTCTAAAGTTTGATCGGTTGACCCGCCATCAACAAGCACTACCTCATCGGCAAATTGAGAAGACCTGAGCGCGCCATCAACAACATCTTCTTCGTTTTTAGCGACAATTAATATTGAAATCATAACCAACTTCCTTTACCCATCCTGCCAAAAATAAAGTCTATCACTCCCCGACGGCGCGAAGTAAGAAGTAATTTCGTCCCTTCTCGATAGATAGCTAGTTTTGTACGGATTCGGGCAAATTTTTGAGCAAAATACATACGATTGCGAATGATGTAGTAATCTTGAAGCTTAGATCCTGTTTTGCCCTGAGAAGCGGCGTTTTTGTGCCAAACTATAGCTTTGGGAGCAAATTTTAATTTAAATCCCACTCTTTTTATCCTTTCTGAAAGGTCGGCGTCCTCCAAATACAAAAAATAATTTTCATCAAAAATACCCGTCTTTCGAAGAACCTCAGTTTTGATAAGCATAGCGCATCCGGTTAAAAAGTCACAATCAGATTCATCATCAAATTGACCACGATCGACTTGATCGACCCCCCGATGAGAGCCAATGATGTTGTTCCAATCAAAAACTCCTCCGGCAAACCAAATTACCTTACCCCTTTCTTCTTTTGTATAACTATCGTGATATTCTCTACCTGGGCTAAAATAAATTTTTGGCCCGACGGCTCCAATTTGTTTTTCTTTCGCAATTTTTAAAAGTTCTTCAATACAATTCTCATCCAGTGTGGTGTCATTATTTAGGATAAATACATAATCTGCACCGTTCTTAATTGCATATTTAAGTCCAACATTATTACCTCCAGCAAATCCTAGATTTTCTGAGTTTGAAATGACCTTCTGATTGGGAAAATATTTCTTTATTTCTCTAACACTTTCATCTTGTGAATGGTTATCTATAACCAGTATTTCATGATCAAAATTTTCTTGACGGATTTTACCCAACGACTCCAAACATTCTTTAGTGTCATTCCATCCATTCCAATTTAAAATAACTGTGACTACCTTTAAACGGCCTGCTGATTTTTGTGGACTCTTTGCCATACCCAAAGCACCTCCCTTTTTAGTTTATTTGGTCCAAAAAGATAAAGTAGTGTCAAATACAAAACCCCGCCAAACACTGAAATTGCAAAAAGATAGGGAATATTAGTAGCCCATTTGCCGGCCACTAAATACGTTGCTGCTCCAGAAAACAAAGCAGCAAAAAATGGTTGAAAACTATTACCTAAAATATCCACTTTAACTATTTTATTCATGAAATAAATAGACAAAGGTAAACTTATATACAAAACAACGGCCGAGCCCATCACGGCACCAATAAACCCAAATTTTAAAACCAAGGGCACGCTTACCACCCAGTTAATAATGGCGTAAATAATCATAAGTGTTGAGGCAATCTTAACCTTGCCAAGTGCCCAAAATGTATTGGAAAAAGTATTACTAATTCCTACAACCAGCACCCCTAAGCTATGGATATAAAAAGCCGGCAGCGCCGGAAGCCATTTGTCAGTAAAAATAAGATGCACTATTGGAAAAGCCAGTGCCATTAAAAAAAATACGCCCGGAAAAATAATTGCGTTGGTGACAAACAATGTTTTTTCAATGCTTTTTTTTACCAGCTCGTTATCATGCTGAATTCTCGAATAAGCCGGAAAGGTAATTCTGAAAAAATCAGACATAAATTCAATCGGAATTTTAGAAAAAGTAAATGCCCAGTTAAGATATCCAACGGCTGCAGCTCCAGCAATAAGCCCAACAAAAACAGGCGTTAACGAATCTTTAAAAAGCGCAATAAAATAATTACTTTGGTAAGGAATACCAAACTTAACAAGAGATTTTACAGAAGAAATATCAAAGGACAGAGATGGGAACCAGGGGGAAAGTATATATAGCGTTACGAGTCCTAAAAATGATCGTGCAACAAGTGCGATAATAAAACTCCATACTCCAAAACCAGCTAGAGCCAAGGCTACCGCAATGAGCTGAAAACTGACAACCTCAATAAATTCTACAACAATCAGCCTGTTGTACTTCAAAACTCTTTCTAGAAGGATTGAAGGAATCGTTTTTAGTGACGTTAAAACAAGTGAGATTGAAGCCAAACGGATAAGCCAAATTCCACTATTATCAAGACCGTAATGGCGCGCAATTGGAATTGCCGCCAGAAACATAATGACACATAACGCGATGACCAATGTTTCCTGAGTAAAAAAAGCAGTCGAAAGCTCAGTTTTAGTTAATTTTTCTTTTTTCTGAATAAGAGCCGCTCCAAGTCCCACGTCAGAAAAGAAAGAGAAAAAGGTGACAATAAAGCTAATAATGGCAAAAACACCAAATATTTCAGGTGTGAGTATTCGGGCTAAGATAATCGTAGCCAAATAACTAAAACCTCGCAGCGCTAACTTACGACCAACCAAAGTTACTGCACTTGAAACAGCTCTTTGGGATAAAACATAAGAATCTAACTCATCAATCTCTTCCATTGATTATTTCTTATTACGATCACTACAAATAAGCTTAACACGAAAAATGACAGTGAAATATAGTCCGAGGCGCTTCGAGCAAAAGTTTCTGTAAATTCTAATTCAACTACATTGGGACCTATATCCACTGGTAGCTTTATAAACCCATCTGATGAAGGTGAGTCGATTTGTACTTCTTTTCCATTCACAAAAACCTTCCAACCAGGATAGTAGTATTTATTGACTTTAACGAATGTTGGTTCCTGATTTTGAAGATCAAATTTTACTTTATTAGATCGGAATTCCAAATTCGAGACGCTCCCACTTTCACTATTCACTCCAACCATGTTTTCAGAAGGTGTACTTTTTGGCACAATAGCCCACTTTGGTCTAAACTCATCCGCTTTAGTAGTCGTTGTGGATTCTAAAAATTGCTTGCCCAAAAGCATTTCATCATTTTGATATTCTCCAGGACCAGGTTTAAAAAGATTAATGGAACTTACTAGTATTCCAAATGCTATTAACATGCCTGTTAATATTTGCCAGTCTTTTTGTTTGATTACACTAACAATTGATCCAGCAATTACCCCAAAGCAAAATATTAATAAAGTTAAAAATCGCCACGGAAATTGAATCAAATAAATCAGTGGCAGTTTATCCCAAATTGGCTGGGAAATAGTAAGCGTTAATAACCCCGCCAAAAGGCCGAACACTAAAAAGATCGCAGCTAAATATGCATTTTTTTGTTTTTTAAAAATAAGAAAGAAAATGGCAAGAGCGGCTAGTGTGTAAATAATTAAAAATTGTTTTTCTAATTTAAAGGACATGCCATCAATAGGGCCGGGTTGCGACCCTCCAAACCCCCAAGGCGAATAAAGAAAGAGCTGAACCGGATAGACAAAATGATCAGCATAATTAAAACTCTCTACAAAAACTTGATCGGCCATTACAAATTGTTTGTCATAAAGCGCTGGAAACCAAAAATAACTAGTTATTAATACTCCACCAATAATACTTAGGGTTATTGGTTTTAGTGATTTAAAATCGTGATGGACAAACGCATAAACAACACCCGTAATTATTATTAAAGGAAAGAAAATTAGAGCAGTAATATTATGAGAAAGAATAAGAAGCGATATGAGAAATGTGCAAATTAGCCAATCCTTTTTTCTTTTTCCTTCCAAAAGTCGAAGCATAAAATAGAAAATAAATGGAGCAATTGCCATAGCCATCAGTTCTCCTGTTGAACCCCGCACATAAAGATCTACAGCGTGATATGGAGCAAGGGTATAGATGGTGGCTGAAACAAAACCACCAACTGGCCCCCACAATTTACTTGCCAACAAATACATCCCAATCGAGGATAAGAGCATCGATGTCACGATCATTATTTTGACGCCATCTGCAAAACCAATGCCAAAATAATTTAGAGACGCCCCGATATACATTGGAAGCGGATACATAAAATCAAAAATTGGATATCCAGACTGATATCCAAAATCGGGCGCGAGTCTTACTGGAAACTGACCCTCACTCAAAGCTTTGGCAAATTGTTGATTTTTCTGCACTTGGATCAAGCTATCATGTTCCATGGGAAGCCCTGTTTTGGCGAAAGGTATAACAGTCAATAAACTTACAATAAGAGTGAAAACTAACCAGATTGGATTTATTATTAATTTAGACATATTTAATCTTTTTTCTAAAAATGATAATTAGAAAAACAAAGCAAAAGCCCCCTACTGTCGCAAAATCCCCAATTTGCCTTACTTTTGTTTCACCAAACCTTAAAACAATATTATGATCTCCTTTTTCTACAGGAAAAGTTATCTGACCTAAATCGTTGTTGTAGTTAATTTCTACTTCTTTACCGTCTACGTAAGCTTTCCACCCAGGAAAGTACAAAGTGTTATTTTGTAAGACTGTATCACCAAGAGCTTTAATCTTAAATTCTTGATAATTTGATTTGACTTTAGAATCATTAACAACGATTTGTTCATTGCTTTTAATTTTCTCAAATGCGTAATTATCAGGAGATCTTTGCATCCATTTAGGATTCACTTCGCTTGCTACAACTGTTGTTGAAGGATTAGTAAAGAAGAAGCCATCGGCGAGCTGCCTTTCTTTATTAATTGCAAAAAATGATGGGAAAGATCCAACTGCCAAAGAAACAAAAACTACACTTGCTATCAGTTTGTACCGATGGTTTTTCAATGAAACTAAAACAACCGAAGAAATTATTGACCCAAAAAAGACAGTCAAGAATAAAAGCCTCCATGGGTACTGGACAAAATAATAAAATCGCGCCATTCTCCAAACAAAATCTGAATAACTAGTCATCATAAAAACAGATACGATAAAAATAAAAATTGAGAATAAAAGATAAAATCTTTGCGTTTGATCAAGCAATTTCCTCTTAAATAGAATAAAGAAGAAAGCCATAAGAACTGATAACCAAATAGCAACACCTACTTCAAATGACATCATGTCATCTGGACCTGATTTAGATGGACCAAATCCTGGATTTGAAATAAATAACTGTTTTATATATAGAAACTGCTCAAAAAAATCATTTACTCTTACACTATCCAAATTGGTGTAAGATTTCTCAAAAATTGCGGGTACCCAAAAAAATGACGAGATCACTATTCCTAGAATGGTTGAGATCAGCACTCTAATAAAATACTTTTTTTCTTTGAAAAAGATAGACTTTGATACTCCGAACATTAAAAAAACAGGGACAATGATTGCCCCTAAGATATTGTGGGATAGTAGTGACCCTGCCAAACTTAAGCCTCCAAGTGCCAAACCGATGCCTCCACCAATTTTAACCGACCAAAAAAGTAATGGTAAAAAAACGAAAATAAAAGCCTCACCAACTGATCCTCTTACATAAATATCCAAAAACCGATATGGAGCCCACGTGTAAATAAGCGCTGATGCAAAAGATGCTATTTTTGACTTCCAAAGATGATACTGCCATAAATACATAAAGGTCGCCCCCAAAATCATGGATAACCCCATTACAATTTTGAAAGAATTGACGAGACCAAACCCCAACAAGTAAAAAAATTCACCAAACATGTATGCACCTGGGTAATAAAAAATCAAAACCGGGTAACCGAATCCCTGATTGAGAACTGGAGCCCATCTTGGAGGAATCTGCCCATCTCTTAGAGCAATATGAAATTGACCAAATCTAATTAAAAAATAGTTTCCATCCTGAGTTAGAAAGAATCCTGGTTTAAAAAGTTCCGAAATAGTTGGTAGAACTAAAATCGCAAAAATCGACATCAACAAGATGTTTTCTTTGAAAAATCTTATGAACAAATTTTTTACCATGCTATTTAACTCTCTTCTCAATAATTAGTCCGCCGGAGACATTGACTCTGTCCACCAAAACACCAGAGGCTTTTGCCTCCATATACCACCTATCAAAGCTTGTTACCGACTCTTGAGAAGGAACCGAAGGCTTTGGCTCCAAAATCAGATAAGTCAATCTCGAAGGCGCCTGGGGAACGGGAAGATTGTGAGATTTGGCGTACCATTTAACCAGATATTGAAATGAATAATCGATAGCCGGTGGCGTATAAACATTGAGCGCAAAACTCTGACCTTTTGAGTCATTGTAAATATAAAAAATCGCTGCTAATTGATCTAAGTAACTGACTCTTCGGGACGTGTCCTCCTCAGGGGTTTTTAAAAGATTAAGCGTTTGGGTAATTGATAAAAACATTAATAGTAAAAAAACAATTACCGTCGCTTTACCCCAAACATTATATTTCTCATATAATGTTGACAGAAAATACGATCCCAAAATTACCATCACTACAATCATCGAAAACAAGAAGTGTTCAAAAATAATTCCCGGATAAAAAAAGACAAGTCCCGTCAAGTTTATTACCATCCACAAAAAGGCGATTTTTAAAGGAATTTCTTTTTCGTTTCTAGTATTGCCAAGTATTTTGATGGCGCTAAAAATTAGCGATAGCCATACAAAGACTACGCCTACTCGGACTGTTTTGAAATAAAATGTGTTTGAAAAAACATCACCCAGGAGGGTCCTTCTTTGGCCAAAGCTTTGAGTCGTAATTAAATAATTATTTTGTCTACCGGTAAAAAACTTTGCTAAATTTTTAGAAATAAGGAAGTGGTTTCTTAGCTCAAATAAAATAATCGGGGAAATCGAACTAATTAATATTATCCCGCAATAAATAAGACTTTTGATTTTAACTTTTGGTCTATAGATAAGAAAGGCGAGTATTATTGTCGGAAAATAAAAAAACGCCGAAGCAGCTTCTGTTTGTAGGGCAAGTGCTAAAGCAAGAGTTCCTAAATAAACAAACTTAACTCTTCCTTGGCAAACCCTTACCAAGCAAAAGTAAAAAACTAGGGCAATTGGTGGCAAAATATTTGGATTCCAAGCGAAACGAGAATAAAAAACCAAAAAAGGTGAAATAGCCACAATCATCGCTGCAATTGTGGCGGTGGTACGATTAAAAAGTTTTAAAATAATCAAATATGAAATAGGGATTGTTAGCAAACCAACAAGGTCAATGAAAATTGCACTCGACATTGGATGACCACCGCTTAATATAAAGGGGATGGCAGTTAAGTAATAGTAAAATGGACCCAAAAATACCCCCTGCAACCCCGTGACCGGCCCAATGAGCGTAGGATTATGGTTATAGACGATATCCCAAACAACCAGCATATCCCTGCCCTGGTCAAAGGAAAAAACAGCGTAATCAACTATATGGTGGAATCTTGCATATCCTCCCACCACCAAAGCCAAAAAAAGAATTAAATAACTAACTTTATGTTTAAAAATATCTTTTTTGAGACTATTAAAATAACCGATTATCAACTTCTTCATGTTCTAACTTTATACAAAAGCAGGCTATTTTGCTCACCTTCAAATGGTATCTTTGGAAAAGTTTTAATCAGATCGATTGGGACATTTTTATCGGGGAACTGCCACCTCGACAAGTTAACAACAAAGTAGACTTCTTTACCAGCAAAATCTTTGGGGAGCGACCTGATTTTGTCAGGTGTTGGTTGGGATAGTACTAATACTTCCACATCTGGATCATTATCTAAATAAATCTGAAGACCATTAAGCGGATTCCCAAAATATCCTTCTGAAGCTACATAAACTTTTCCATTTTTAGATTTGTCTTTTATAAAATCAGATACTTCTTTGATCCCCTGTCCTGAACTCCAAAAAGAAAGGTACTGGCCCTTATCGATCCGCACAAACGGTGTTTGTGTCGGATTAAAAAGTAAAACGCGATCAAAATTGAGTGCAGCTATCGACATTACTAATAAGAGTAGTGCTGCCTGCCAGGATTTTAATTTAAATTTGTAGCCTATTCCTTCAAAGGCTAAAACTATAAAAAGAATTAGAAATGGCATCATGATGAGTAAATACCTGGGATAAACAACTTTGCCTGTAATTGCTTGGGAAGCAAAAATAATCAAAAAATTTGCAAGTAATATCAAAGTTACTTTTCTTCTTTTCAAAATCCCCAAAACTACACCTAAGAGTGCCAAGGCAGCCAATGGCCAAGATAAATAGTTTACAAGCCATTCAGTCATTTGTTTTGAGTTAAAAAACGGATAAGTCAGCCCGTTTTGAATAATTTCTGTTTTGGTAAAAGCGTAATCACCACTTCTTGAAAAAATTGCGCCAACGCCGGGACTTAGAAAAAGTATGCCAAACATTGCTGCAGCAAATATCCCAGTTACTATCCATTTTGGAACGATCGCAACTAAACTATTTTTCCAATTTGGCATTATCAAAAGACTCAATGGGAAAAAGACTCCAAAAAGAAAAGCTGGTGGTTTGGCAAGAATGGCAGCGCCCCACAAAATTCCAGCGAATATTGCAATATCAAGCCTTCGGCTCCTGGCAAGAATTATTGCAAAATATAAGGTCAAAATCTCAAGTGATAACAAAAGCGCTTCAGCCAGGGCCATTCGATCATATGTAAGTGTAAAAGGGATAACGATATACAAAAATGACCCAACTAGACCCAGCCATTTCTTTTGGAAAAGGGCATTGGAAACCATAAAAATACCAATCATGCTTGCCAGCCCGGCAAATACCGAAATCAACCGACCGGCCAAAACTGGATCATCAAAAAATCTCATAATCACAATGCCTATCCACATAAACAGAGGCGTTTTTCCGTCGGAGAGCGGTAAAAATCGTTGAGCCGCATCATGCCACATAATCTGTGACCATCTTAGGTATATCGCCTCATCCGTAAAAACTGGAAAAGTCAAAAGATTGGTTAGCCTGCTCACAAAGTAAGCTAAACCCAAGCCAAATAAAATTAATAAACTTATATTTTTCCTAATTTTAAAACCTAAAACCATATTTTTAATTTTTTAAAAACAAATATTTTCCCCAATACCAGTATGAGTGAAAGTACAACTGGAACAAGCGTTACCCAATATTTAATTGTACCAGCTGGCTCTTCCCATCCGCCTGTTAGGAGAAATGGCGTATACCGAAGCAATGCCCCGATGCTAAGTCCAAGTGTTGGAATAACAAGCCAGTATTTGTGTGGAACAAGCGCTACAAAAGCCAAGATCCAAACCAAATACCAAGGATAGATCTCATTCCCCGTTGAAGAGCGCGTCACCATACCTGAAATCGTAACACCTAACCCAGCATACAAAAATAAAACGATGCCTGTTATTATCCTATCCCAGTTTTTATCTTTAGAAAGTATTACGTAAGCCCAAATTGGGGAAAGAATTGCGGTTACGTACTTTATACCTATGGATAAGAGCAGGAAAAAAATAGAGTTAACTTTCTCCCCTTTTATTAAAAACCAAAAAGAAATTAGAGCAAGAGCTGCCATTACAATATCATTGTGGCCACTAACCAAAATTTCTGTAATCACCAGAGGGTTAAGGGCGAAAAACAGAGTCCCTGTGATTGCAGATTCAGGGTTAATAATTTTAAGAATCTTATAGATAAAATAAGCGGATGCCCAATAAGACAGAACAGCTAAATATTTAAAAAGGAGCAAGGTTACTAAAAACTTCCCCATTCCGATAAAGGAAGGAATGAGTGTGAGACCTATCCACACATAGCCATAAGGCGTTGTACGGTGAACCCATCTCATAAACCTCACCCAAGGATCATCAGGGAAATCAAGGGCGCGAAAATCATATGGAGAGGCATGATAGGTCGTGACAACTCGCGCATCGAACATGTAATTGTAAATATCGGTAGAAAAGGCAGGATATGCAAAAAGTAAAATGAGTCCAGTCCCAACTATTAGTTTTTTTAAAAGACCCAGAGAAATTTCTTTTTTAGTGGCCAAATGAATAAAAAAGGCAAATATTAGATAAAAAAGTAGAAGTCCTCCAAAAAATATTTTTGTAGCCAAATCCCGTTGGTAATATCCCAAATTTTGAGCAAAGCTTACAAAATTTAGCACGTGCTGATTTTGACTCAAGGTCAAATTTAAATCCACATAAGCAAACGAATAGAAAAGCAGCAATAAGACAGAGAGAAAATATAGTGGGACTAGAAATGATTTAAGCCTCATAACATTTAACGACCGCTATGATGCCACCACCAGATTTTAACTAAGCTGGTTATGGTCATCACTGCGTTTTTAAGATTTACTTTCATACGGGTCTGGCCGCCATAGTTCCATTCAACCGGAATCTCCGTGATTTTATAGCCTTTCTTTTTGGCCATATAAAGTATCTCAACATCAAAAATAATATTGGGAATTTTTTGCCTTGCGAATAGATCGGCGGAGGCTGTTTTATTAAACATTTTAAACCCGGTTTGAGAGTCTTTAATTCCCCTTACTAAGAAATCCCGGATAAAAGAAAAAGTTTTTCCCAAAATTCTTCGATAAATTGGCTGAGAACGTCTTAAATCCTCTCCGCTTTCCTGAATACGGGAACCAATTGCAATATCAACTCCAGCTTCAATTGCTGATTTTAGCTTTTCTGCCTCGGTAATAGGCGTTGCCATGTCGGCATCAGCAAACATTACCAAGTTGCCTTTGGCCTCAAGCATACCCATTTTTACGGGCCATCCTTTGAAGTAATTTTTTTCTAAAGCGATTAACTTAACATTTTTATACTTATCAGCATAACCTTTGACGATCGAAACAGTATCGTCAGTGGAGTGATCGTCTGAAACTATTACCTCTCCGGCATACTTATGCTTGTCAAAATAGGCCAAGCAGTCCTCAATTGCTTTTCCAATTCGCTCAGATTCATTAAATGCGGGAATAACGACTGATAAGTCGTAAGAATCAGGCATAAAAAAATTATATGCCTTTGACCACAGGTTTGCCACTCATGTTAGGCGCTCCAGGGTGATGGACTAGCTTGAAAACTTTTACCCCACCTCTTAACTCCCATTCGCCTTGGATATCGGCCTGACCAAAACCTGCAATTTCCCAGATTGGATGCCCCAAAGGCTTACAAACTTCATCTTCACAAACGACAATCAACTGGTCGGTAACCATAGCCTCCAACGGAGTGGGTTGCTTGTTTTTAAGCTCTAAAAAGTACCGATAGGCAAAGTCGGCATTGCGCCCGGCAATTAAAGCAAAATTATAAGGCCTACCTTCAGCCTGATCCGCCACAAATTGGCTTATTTCCTCAGTTTGGGATAGTACCCTGTTGGGCGCTCTTTTAAGATGGCTGAGACTGAGATTGGTAATTATTGCTGAGGCAAAAATCAAAACAAGGGCTGCAAAGATAATTTTATATTTTTTAAATCTTTCTAAAAATATCGCCAGTATTAAAAATGCCGCGGGGAAAAGAAATCCAAGATAATAATCATAAATTATTCCATGAAAAAAACTAAGTCCCGCAAGCCCGGTTAAAAGCCATATCACAATGACTACCAGCGTTTTCTCTTTTTCTGCATTCCTTCTAATTCGTTCAACCGCTAACCCAATCGATGCGATAAATAAGACTATAAAAATGACATACAAAATTTGTTGCCCGCCTGAGAAAAAATCTTGAGCAAATCTTTTAACCAACTCTTCAATTGTAAAAAATGGATCAAATTTCCCAACATTGGTCTCTTTAGAGGACGTAACAAATAAAAGAATCGACCTAAAAATAACAAACTGATGTTTAAGATTAAAAAGAATGAACGGCAAAAGAGTAATATGAGATGCAACAATTGCTAATATATATTTCACAATTGGAATATTTCGACCATAGATAAGAAGTGTCAAACCCAGAGGAAAGACTAAAAGTAAGGTCAAATAGTGAAGCTGCACTAATATTCCCATGCACAACCCAACTAGCACAATCCACCAGGATCTGGGTTTTTCAATGGCCCGAATTAGAGAATAAATAGTTGCGAGAGTAAAAAATGGCACAACATTCGGATTCCAGGATGACCGAGAAAAGGTGACTACAATTGGCGAAACAGCGTATAAAAAGCTTATTAAAAACGCCGGCCAGAATGAGACCACCTTTCTCCCGAGTGTAAACAAAAGAAAAACAGTCGCAACACCCAAAGATGCTACCAATATTGAAGGTCCTACTGGATCAAGGCGCGAAAGTATGAGCGCTGGAGTAATGAGATAGTAGTAAAAAGGCCCCAAATACATGTTTCCGATGGAAGTCACTGGGCCCAAAAAAGGAATGTTGTGGTAGAGGATGAAGTTTTTAACAACTATCATGTCACGGCCTTCATCACCTAAAAAGACCAAATAATCTCTTATTCGCCACAATCTCAAAGTTGCGCTAACAGAGAGGAGAATTACTAACGAGAAAAATTCGTGTGGATGGCAAATTACCGCGCCAACCAATTTTTTCATTTGGGTATTTACTTTGAGTTTTCTTTCCAAATCACGCGGGTATTCCACATCCAATTCCAAGAAAGGCCAATCAGGATGCCGATTATCAAACCGACCTGCTCGTGAATATTAAAGAGATTGTGAAGAACAAGAATAGTTATCAACTGAATTATTGGGCTGACAGCTGAGGTGATATTAAATTTGAGAAACCTGCCAAAAATATTACCTTTTCGATCCCGGTCTGCAAATGTCCAGTTCTCATGTAAGAGAAAGTTTGAAAAAATCGAAAGTTCAATAGCAACGATTGAACTATAAAACAGCCTGTCTAGTTCTATAAAGAAAAAGTGGGGAACCTGGCCGCCCAATGGTATAAAACCAAATAGCGGCATGGACAAGATATGGGGAATGATAAATTTATCCGCAAAATTGATTTCACCTCGGTTTAGAAGGCCAAGAGATACTGAATTGATTACATAGCCAATTGTGCCTACGACTAGAAATTTAATGATCGTTATGTGTTTGTTCATTTGTAATTTAGCAAAATAAGATATTACATCTATAATATAACGAAATATCTGCATTTTTGAATACCCCGCTCTTCGATCGACAAAAACAATGGGTACTTCGGTGTATTTGGCTCCTGATAAAATACCATAATAAGCAAAAGCTGGCTGTGTTACAAAAGTTGTTGATTGCCAAGGAATAGAACTAAGATCGATTTTGTTAAACCGGTCGACTGTAAAAGCCCGATAAGAAGTTGTCCATTCCTTTACTCCTAAAATTCCCGACATAATTCTTACCACTACACTTGCGGAAAAACTGAAAAACTGACGATAGAATTCCAATTTATTTTTACCGCCTTTGACAAATCTTGATCCCAAAACAAGATCATAACCTTCTTCAATTTTTTCTAAAAACAAAGGCATCGCTGATGGATCGTGTGAGAGATCGGCATCCATTTGGATAATAATATCGGCCTTAAGACTGTCACGTGCATACTCTATTCCTTTAATAACACCTACACCAATTCCCCGCTTTTTAACATCTAGGTAACTAATTCTTTTGTCCTTTTTATTTAAATCTGTAACAATCTTGCCTGTCTTGTCGGGGGAATGACTGTCAGAAACCACAACAACTAATTTATAGTTTTTTGAAATGTTTTTTTGCTCGTTTAGAACTAAGCGAATAATTTCCGCGATGTTTTCAGCTTCATTATATGTAGGTAAAATTACGGCAACGATCTTCATAAATTAATGGATAACTATGATTCTAGGTTTTTAAAATACTCAATTATCCGAGGTAGCCCTTCTTTAAATTCCATTTTGGGTGACCAATCTAAAAGTTTTCGAGCTTTGGATATGTCGGGGCATCTTCTCAAAGGATCATCGGTTGGTAGTGGCTCAAAAGTAATCTGAGAATGAGAATTTAAAGCCTTAATTATTGCTTGGGCAATTTCTAAAATAGTCTGTTCTTTGGGATTTCCAAGATTCACAACTTCTCCTGATAGTCCTTCGGTTGTTGCCAGCTTAACAATTCCTTCAATTAGGTCCGAGACATAGCACATACTCCGCGTTTGTTTGCCATCCCCATAAATTGTTATCGCCTCACCTTTAAGCGCCTGGGTGATAAAATTAACAATCATTCGTCCGTCATCTGGATTCATTTTGGGTCCATAAGTGTTAAATATTCGCATTATCCGAGCATCCACCCCAAACTTACGCTCATAAATTGATGTTAGAGTTTCAGCCATTCGTTTACTCTCATCATAACTAGATCTGGGGCCAACAGTATTAACATTGCCAAAATAATCTTCCTTTTGAGGATGTTCTAAAGGCTGTCCATATATCTCAGATGTTGAAGCGAGGATAAACTTAGAATTAAATTTTTTGGCCAACTCGAGCATGTTTCGGGTGCCAGTTACATTAACATCCACCGTCTCAAGCGGATGATTAAAATAACTTAGTTCACTCTTTTTATTAGGACTGGCAGGAGATGCTAAGTGGAAAATAGCATCGACTTGGTCTGCATTAGCAAAAGGCTCGATAACATCATGCTCGATAAATTGGAAGTTATTATTTTTCTCAAGATTTGCAATATTTTCTTTCCTACCCGAAGAAAGATTATCAACAACTGCTACTTGCCAATTTTGGGTTAACAATTTTTCCGCGAGGTGGGATCCTAAAAAACCAGCGCCTCCGGTAATCAGAGCGGACTTCATGAAGTACTTTTTTTTTCCAATTCAATATCAGCTTTTACCATCATATCAACCAACTCTTTAAAACTTGTTGTCGGTTGCCATCCAAGCTCTTTTTTTGCCTTCGAGTAGTCTCCAATCAAATAATCCACTTCCGCTGGCCTCATATATTTAGGATGATCGGTAACAACATAATTTTCCCAATCTTTTATTCCAACTTTATCAAAAGCTTTCACAACAAATTCTTTGACACTGTGATTCTCACCGGTTGCAATCACATAATCATCGGGTACTTCTTGCTGAAGCATAAGCCACATTGCCTCGACGTAATCACCGGCAAATCCCCAATCTCTTTTGGGGTCTAAACCACCCAACTCGAGTGTTTTTTGCTTACCCAAACTTATCCGAGCGACTGCATGACTTATTTTTCTTGTTACAAATTCTAGTCCCCGTCTTGGTGATTCATGATTAAAAAGTATTCCGGAACATGCGAAAATATCGTAACTTTCGCGGTAGTTAACAGTTATGTAATGCCCGTAAACTTTGGCAACCCCATAAGGACTGCGGGGATAAAATCTAGTTGTTTCTTTTTGCGGAGTTTCGGTCACCTTACCAAACATCTCCGAGGATGACGCTTGATACATTTTAACTTTTTTATTTACTGCTCTTATTGCTTCCAAAAGCCTAGTTACTCCGATTGCTGTCACATCGCCAGTGAGAACTGGTTGATTCCAAGATGTTTTGACAAAAGATTGGGCAGCCAGATTATAAATCTCGTCGGGTTCTGTTTCTAAAAGCGCCACTTGCAAAGATCCCTGGTCCAAAAGATCTCCCTGAACTAGGGTAATTTTATCTTCAATATGTTTGATTCTTTCAAAATTAATTGTACTTGTTCGCCGGGTCAACCCAAAAACTTCGTAATCTTTCTCTAGCAAAAACTCCGCCAAATAAGATCCATCTTGGCCGGTGATTCCAGTAATTAGTGCTTTTTTCTTTACCATATAAAGAATTTATTTTTTACTTTACAGTTGGCCTTCCTACACTGAGGTAGGTGAAGCCATCGTTAGCCATAATATCACGCGTGTAGATATTACGTCCATCCACAACAATCGGCGATTTCATTAATTTTTTAAGCTTTTGCAAATCAACCTCTTTAAATTCGTTCCACTCGGTGGCAATAAAAAGGAGGTCGACTCCATCTGCAGCATCATAGGCGTCTTTAGCAAACTGAATGCCATCTATTATTTTTTTAGCATTAGGCATAGCCACGGGATCATAGACTTTCACCTTGGCGCCTTTGGCAAGTAAATTGGTGATTAATTTTAGAGCGGGTGCTTCCCTCATATCGTCAGTATTGGGTTTGAAAGATAGGCCCCACACTCCGATTGTTTTATCTCTAAATGACCCAATTGTTTTTTCCGCCTTATCAACGAGCCTTGATACCTGATCACTATTAATCGCATCGACTTCAGAAAGGAGCCCAAAATCAAAGCCAAACTTTTTTGACTGAGCCAAAAAAGCCATGACATCTTTTGGTAAACATGACCCTCCATAACCAAGTCCTGGATGCATGAAAGATGCCCCAATTCGTTTATCGGCAGCAACTCCCTCCAAAACTTTTTCACCGTCAGCACCCATTTTCTCACTGAGTGTCGCAATGCCATTGGCAAATGATATCTTTGTTGCCAAAAAAGAATTGGCGGCATATTTTATAAGCTGTGCCGACCGAATATCACAAATAATCCTCTGTCCGGACAAAGGTGCATGAATTTCCAAAAGAACTTTTTGAGCCTTTTGGCTATTAGTTCCAATCACTATTCGGTCTGGATGAAGGGCATCTTCGATAGCTGTGCCTTCTCTCAAAAATTCTGGAGTGGCGGCAAACTCAAATTGCGCTTTTGAATGCCGCCTGACTGTTTCTTCCAATTCTTTTTCATACCCAATTGGTATGGTACTTTTGATAGCAATTATCGTATAACCTTTTAAATGTTTAGCAGTTTCTTCAACAGCCGAAAAAAGTTGTGTCAGATCGGCCTCTCCATTTTCTTTAGGCGGAGTTCCTACAGCAATAAAAACGACTTTTGATTCGGGAATGCAATCTGAATAATTGGTTGTAAAATTTAATCTTTTTTTGTTGACATTTTTACTAACCAATTCTTCCATTTCCGGTTCAAAGAAAGGAACTTTTCCTTTTTTTAACCCTTCGATCCGCTCGGTATTAATATCGATACAACAAACCTCGTTACCCAAATCGGAAAAAATAGCTCCGGTTACCAATCCCACATATCCTGTTCCAACAATCGAAATTTTCATTAAGTCTTACTATTATCTTAAAGTAAAAGTCTTTAAAGCTTCAAGCTTGTTATTTTTTTAAATAATTAGGCTTCTCTTTGCTTATATAGTTCGTCAATGGCCATCTCGGTATTTCTGGGGGTAAAACCTAACTCAATAATTCTGTTACTTTTAAGCCCTCCGTACTGAGGTCTGGGTGCAAGTCCTGGTTTATTTTCAAAAGTAGTTTTCCCAACCTTTAATGCCTCGTCTTCGCCGAAAAATTTTGTTACCAATTTTTTACCAAACTCATAAGGTGTAGTCACATCGGTTGATGCAATATGAAAAACTCCCTGCCCATTCTGCTCGATTATTTTCTCAAGCCCCATCACTAAATCATCAATAAACGTGGGGGTGAGAAATTGATCGCTATAAAGGGGGTATAAAGAGTTACTTTTGAATTTATCGACAATATTCCGGGCAAAATCCCCCTTACCTTCAAAGTTGGCCCTAAATGGATAAGAAATACGAATAATTGTTAAGTTCTTGTTTTCATCCATAGCCGCTTTTTCTGCCCTGGCTTTGGTAAATCCATACCAAGAAATTTTCCCTTCCTCAAAATTATCAAAAGGTTGGTCTATTTCGTCAAATGGACCTTTTTTATCGCCAAAAATAGTTTCGGTAGAAATTAGGATCAATTTTTTGGAATATTTTTTACACGACCGGGCAATATTTCTAGTCCCTTCGACATTTACCTTCCAACTTAACGATTCTTCTTTTTTGTCTTTTTCACTTTCACAGCCATCAACATCAGTAACCGCTGCTAGATGTAGTACCCACTCCGAGTCCGATTTAGACAAAAATTTATCCACCGCTTCACCATTAGTAATATCAATATTTTCAAATGATGCAATTTTTAATCTATCATAAGCGGGATCAGCAATTCCAAATGCTTCAAAATTCCAATCTCTTTTTAGCTCAACCAAACGAGATCCGACAAGGCCCGAGAGTCCAGACGCTGCAAGTGATATCATTAGAGGTGATAATTAAGTCTTACTATTTCCCAAGAGAAGATTTCGCCGTCCACTTTTGCATTAGCCTCCGCATGCGGAATACGACCTTCATCTTCAGAATTGTAAAGTTGAGTGGGAAAATTAAGAAGTAAAGCATCCTCATCTCCAACAACCATAAAACCATGAAGGGTATTTTTGGGAATTAATACAATATACTGACCGTCATCGCCCTGACCTTCACCCATTTCAAAAAGATTGAGTGAACTCGCGGTTGACGAACCTGTCCTGTTGTCAAAAATTGCAACAATAATATTTCCTTTGGGACACAGAAATCTATCTTCTTGATTTTTATGGACATGCCACTCACTTTCGTCCCGGGCAATACCGGGAGCTGTAACCGAATAGTACTGCTGAGCAAAGGGCCGCTTGTCTGGGTCGTAAATTTCAGCAGGCCAATTTGTTTTAAGCGTTTCAACTAAAATACCCGAACCATCCCGATTCACTTTTAAAGGGTGAATGTAAACATCTTCGATTAAACCCTTTTGATTTTTTAGGTTAAAAAGTGGAAGTGCCATTATTTATTTTTTAAAGGCTCCCACCATGATCTATTTTCTTTATACCATTCCACTGTTTTTTCTAAATATTCGTCAAAACTGTGAAGCGGTTCCCATCCTAACTCATTTTTGATCTTTGACCAATCCACATCATATTTTCTATCATGGCCGGGTCTATCTTTGACAAATTCTATATAACTTTCGTCTTTGCCAAGTAGAGTTAATATTTTTTTGGCAATTTCGATATTTGGAAGCAAGTGCGTCATTCCGCCTACCAGATATGTTTCTCCAACTTTGCCTTTTTCCAAAACCATATCTATAGCCCGGGCATGGTCTTCAACATAAAGCCAATCTCTTACATACTTTCCATCGCCATAGATTGGTATTTTTTTCTCATCTAAAACATTGGTAATCGATAGCGGAATCAATTTCTCGGGATACATATGTGGACCATAATTGTTGGAACAGTTTGTAATCGTTATGGGAAACCTGTAAGTGTGATAATAAGCCCTCACTAAATGATCCGACGCTGCCTTGGACGCGGAGTAGGGACTGTGCGGATTGTAAGGCGTCTTTTCGTTAAATTTTTCATCACTTTCCAAATCAAGTGCGCCAAAAACCTCATCGGTTGATACATGATGAAATCTTTTTACGTTGTTTTTTAAAGCCACATCCAAAAGCACTTGAGTTCCCACAACATTGGTCTTTATAAAAACAGCAGGACCAGTAATAGACCGATCGACATGGGTCTCGGCGGCAAAATTCACAATTACTTCCGACCCATTTAATGAATCTTGAACTTTTTGATAATCGGCTATATCCCCTTGAATAAACTGATAGTTTGGATTGTTTTCGATATCTTTGAGACTTTCCAAATTACCTGCGTACGTGAGTTTGTCAAAATTAATTACTTTTTCGTCCGGGTGATTTTTAAGATAGTACCTAATAAAATTGGAACCGATAAAACCTGCCCCTCCGGTTACAAACACCTTAGTCATAAATCATCTTGATTGTTCAAATAAAAATAATACTCGCATGTTTTACGACCTCTTCGAGGACTAAGAATCCCGCCCCACCCGTTATAAAAACTGTCATTAGTTAATCCTTATTGCCTTGAGATTTTTCAGCCCAATGTTTACCAGCAATCTGCAAGGACTCAAACGTTCCGGCATCGCACCAAAAACCGTCAAGCTCTGCCCATCTTAGTTTGCCTTGCTTTATATATAGATTATTAACATCAGTTACCTCTAACTCACCTCTTTCGGATGGTTCGATCTGGCGAATTAGATCGAATATTTTATTGTCATAAATATAAAGGCCTGATACTGCATAATCACTTTGAGGATTTTGAGGTTTTTCCTCAATTCCCACAATTTTTGAAGGATCAGATGGGTCAAAAACCGGCACTCCAAATCTTTGGGGATCAGGAACTTTTTTCAAAAAAATCAAAGCTCCATCTTGAAAAGTTTTAACTGCCTGTGAAATATCAGAATCAGTCGTATTGTCACCCAAAATTACTGCAACTGGTCCATTATCGGCAAATGACTCGGCTAGAGAAATTGCTTCAGCAATTCCGCCTTCACCTTCTTGATAAGCATATTCAATATGTTTAATTCCTAGTTCATTACCATTTTTCAAAACATGGATATAAGAGCCAGCGTGGGGACCACCCGTCACAATCATGATCTCGTCAATTCCAGCATTGACTAGTGTTTGAATTGGATAATAAATCATCGGTTTATCGTAAACCGGAAGCAAATGCTTATTGGTTACATGGGTCAGAGGATAAAGCCTCGTTCCTTTTCCGCCTGCTAAAATTACGCCTTTCATAATTTACTTAATAAATTACTCGTTAATTATTTGTTTCCTACCAAAATAAAACCGACTGCGATAATCAAAAGTCCGATTGAGAGATATTCGCCTAATACTTTTAAATTTAAATTGCGCTTGTGAAGATGAAATAAACTTCCCCATAAAATATAAAATACACCCACCATTGTTATCAGCTCAAACTGTGCGTTTGCATTATAACGAAGCAAGATAAGCGCGACAAGTGAAGTGGCAAAAACAATTATCAATACCATTTTATAAAACAAACTATGCGACAAATCTCTACCAATTATCATCAATTAAATTATAGCTCCTGACGAAACATACCAAATGACAAACATTACAAAACCCAATGCAGCTAAGTGTGTCCAGTTAACCTGACTATATCTTATAATTCCTTTGGCTCTCACAACTAATAAATCAATTATAAAAAGTAAGGCCACAAGTCCCACCACAATTGCCGAAACATACCGACTTATTGTAAATGGATTGATTCGATAATTGGCAACAACAGGTTGGCCAGCCGCTGGGGCTGGTGTCTCTTGAACAGGGCTTGTCGGCGTTTGAGCAAACTGAGACGTCTGATTGGCCGTGGATGGTAAAACCTGAGCAGATTTGGCAGGAGGCTGTGGAGTTGGTTCCGGACTTTTTGCGACCTGGACCACTTTTTGAGGTCGACCAAATTCTTGAACTACCAAAACTCCATTAATTCCTCCAATATTACTATCAAGTACCGCCACACCTATTTCTGTAAAATTTGGATCAAGTAGATTCTCCCGATGAGATTTGGAAGCCATCCAGGCTGAAACAACCGATGGCGCATCAGAAAAATCCCGCGCCAGATTTTCCCCCGCGGTTGAATATTTATATCCCGAAGATGTGATAAAAAACCAAGGCGTTTTACCATCAGGTGAAACATGGGCCCAATAATTTTTGGAAACCATATCCCCACCTTTCGCTTGAGCAGCTTGGGTTAACTCGTCATTGACTGAAAGCGGCGAAAGACCTGCTTCGGCTCGTCTTTGATTGGTTAAGTTAATAACATCAAATGGCGATATCTGAGAAGAAATTCCCAAAACCTGAGGCTGGACATGGGAAACAGTTAAAAATGAAAACTGAAGAGCAATAAGCCCAAAAACGTAAAACGCCAAAGCATAGGGGTGAATAAGAAGGGCCCGATAATTATTACTTTCGTGTGGAATAAAATGCCTCTTCAGATGGCGCATATCCCAAGTATAGCAAAACTATCTTTATTTAAAAATTTTAAGAATATTTGCTTTGCCAAGTACGTCATAGCAAAACTATTTTTTAATTAATATTTGATCTAAATTTGCTTTGGCTAACTTACCCACTGGCAATCCATTCACGGGTATTTTTAAAGACCAGGCTAAAGCGTTGGCAATTGCTACCCCTACCCTCACTCCGGTAAAGGATGGGCCGGAGGTTTTAACTTCAATTTCTTTTAAATCAGAAAAAGACAGATTATTTTTTTCAAGACCATTTTGAATCAAAGACAACATCACCTGAGAACCAAAATGACTCCTATCCTCTTCGGACCAAATTTGTTTGTCGCCGTCTTCCAACTCAACCCGGCACTTTAATCCCTGCGATGAATCAATTATTAATTTCAATTTTGACAACTCCTTCTCTTAGTATTTTAAAGGGCTTATTAGTTACATCAACAATTGTTGACCCCAAACCCTTCCCCACATCGCCTTGCAAAACTAGATCGACTTTTTTAACTAGTTCCGGATCTAAATCAGATACTGAATTGGGCGGGGCTTCTCCGGCAAAATTGGCTGATGGTCCGAGAATCGGGCCACTTAGTTTATTAATAATTTCAAGTAATTTAGGATGATTGGGCATCCGTATCCCTACCGTCCCATTTTTACCCATTATAGAAGCAGGAACACCATTTTTGGCCTTAAAAATTAAGGTCAATCCTCCGGGCCAATATTTATGAGTCAATTCCCTTGCCTCGGGCAAAATCCCATCTACTAAATCATCAACCCATTCTTTTTGGCCAACAAGTAGTGAGGTTGGTTTGCCAGATTCTCTTTTTTTGACGCTATAAAGTCTTTTTATTGCTTTTTGATTTGAGGCAATACACCCAACTCCCCAAACAGTGTCGGTAGGGAAAATCACGATTCCGCCGTTTTGGAAAACTCGAACAATCTGGTCAATATCGTTTGTTAATTTTGATTTTTCTATCATCATCTTTTAATTTTTCAAAATAAATATCGATTCTTTTTTGGGGCAGTTCATCTTCAATAATCTCTGGCCATTCGATAACCATTAAATTATTGGGGTCGTCCATGATTTCTTTTAATCCCAGATCGGCTAAGTTTGCCTTGGCAATCCGATAAAGATCGACATGCCAAAAATATTTATCTGTGGATAAAACATACGGTTTAGCAATTAAAAAAGTGGGCGAGGTGATTCTTTTTTTAATACCTATTGATTTGGCAAGTCCCTGGACAAAAGTTGTTTTGCCAGAACCTAAATCCCCCCAAAGAGCAATGAGTCGACAGTCTTTAATCTGAGACCCTAAACTCTCGCCCAAGCGGGAAGTATCTTGCCCAGTTTTGGTAATAATTTCCATGTTAAATATCCTCCAAAAAAAGCTCCAATCGAATCAAAGCCGACATCTTTAATCGTTGGCTCGCGTCCTAGCGTAAACGATTGATGAAACTCATCACTTGACGCAAATGCAACTAAAATGATCGCAGACGCTAGCCAATTTTTTGACGTTGCCCGAAGAAGTAGTATATACAAAATCCCATATTCAGTCAGATGGGCACCTTTTTTGATCAAAAAGTCCAAAAAGGATACTCCGCTTACTTTTGTACTGGGAATAGAGGAGAAGCTGAAAATTATTCCCATCCAAATAAAAACCGGCAACCACTTAATAATTATTTTTTGCATCAGCGAAGCTTAATTTTATCAAAAAAGCCACGACGACTCAAAATAATAGAAACTACCAACAGTACAACCACTCCCCAAAAAATAACAATTAGCCCAATAGGATAGGGTGAATTAGGTGATTCTGTTTTCGCAGCATCTTTGGTTGCTTCTACTTTGTCCAAAGAATAAGTGAAATTTCGGACACTTCCCTCATCGGTGCTAGGGGTGGCCTCAACTAACCTAGACCCCAAAACTTGGCTTACCACGGGAGTTTGCTTGGGTGTTGGATAAGATGCAGCTTTAGGAGTACTTGGCTCATTGGATGAGGTTGTTTTGGAGCTAGTATCGACTGCTGCCGGACTAGTAATTTGATTCTGATCAGCTTTGGTAGGAGTTGTAGTCTGCTTCCAGCTTCCGCTGCTATCTTTAGCATAGGACACTCCTGGAGACGAGGACGAATAATCAAATGATTCTAGAACATTGCCTGAAGAATTCAAAAGCCTAATAGAATCGGTATCGTTATTAAATTTAGCCGAAGATAAATCCAAAACCCAATAACCACTGGCAGGGATAATTGATCCGGCCAGTAGAGTAAAAGGCGATGAACCTCCATCAATATCATCTACCTGATAACCACTTATATCAGATGCATAGTTGTTTTTATTTCGAAGCTCGACCCACTCATTGCCATCACTCGGATTGGGCATAAATTCGTTAAGTTCAATACTCACAGGTTGAGACGTAATAGACGCGCTTTGCTGATTACAATTGTTTAGAGAATTGTTAGATCCTCCTTTGGTAAGGGCCGAAGAAACTTGCCAACTGCCACCATCAGGATGCCGACTCCAGGAAGTGTCGACACCTGGGTCAGTCGAATAACTTTGCTGGTCTTGTTGAGTACCATTTTTGTCGTATAAATAAATCGAATCTCCCGAGTTGTTGAGCCTATTTGAAACTTCGAGAACCAAAAAGCATTTTGGCCCAATCGTTGATTCCGTAATTTCTTTTATTTGTGATGTTGAGTCGTTTAATTTGTAGCCGGAAATACTAACTTCAGCGTCATTGGGATTATAGATTTCAATCCAATCATTACCTGAGGAAGGATGGGGTAGAAACTCGTTAATAAAAAGATTTTGAGCCGCAAAAACAGATCGAGGAATTAAGGATAGAAATATTAAAATGCTGCCCAAAAAGAACAGCGCCTTCTTCATGACCTTAAATTAATTCTACACCAATTTAGACTCTAAAGGACAACCTACGGTTTTCCTTTAGTATTACCTTTCCCTTAGCTGTGAAATTTGCCCCGGCAAAGCCGGATCCAAATTTGGCTTTAATAATTATCAATTTGCAATTCGCAATTCTTATCTGGGATACATGTGGAGATACCATGTCACCATCCCATCGTCGTGCTCTACTTTGGCATAAGAAAGAGTCCCGTTGGTACACTGATAACTACCTCCATAGAGCTTGCCCGCCTTGACTACTTTGACTGTTAGACTGTCACTCGACATATCGATTCCATCATGAAAATGGGTCGAATAAAATTGCTGGGCAAAAACATGCGAACCGTATCCTTGGTTTATAGTAACGGGATCGTCAATCGGCCATCTCATATTGCCATGAGGATTGATCGTGCCAAAATAATCATACTGGTCGGAATTGTAGGAATAAGTAAATGATTTAGAAGAGAGATAATTGTTCGGATCATCAACCGACGTGCCTTTGTATGTACTAAAGTGGAGATGAGTGCCAGTGGAGCAGCCGGAGGATCCGTAAATGATAGAACCAATAGCATCCCCTTCATTCACATTGCGTAGAAATGTGACCGTCCCCAAACCAGACGTAATCGCCTGCTCGGCTTTGGCTTGGGCCAAAAGTGATTGATACCTGGCCTCATCATTGCGCGTAACCGACAAAAGAGCTTGTTTTTCAGCCTTTTGCTTACCTAAAGTTACCTTATAGCTTTCAAGTTTGACCTTAGTTTGTTCTTCCTCATCTTTTTTCTGTTTGAGCGCATCTTTTTGATTGGTATAACTTGCCCGAGTGAGTTGCAACTGGGCCAAAACTTTTTTATCGTTTTCCTGCAACGATTTAAGATAGGTGTACTCATTTAAAAAGCCCGAAAACCCGTTGGACGATAACAGCAGATCAAAAACCCCAAACCGACCTTTGACATACGTATCAACAATTCGCTGAGAAAGCTGGACCTCTAAATCGTCTAGCGATCCCCTAATGGAATCGATTCGACCGGAAAGGACGGCAATTTCTTTTGCCAATTCTTCGAGGTTTTTATTGGCCTGATCAATGCGCAGTTGGGACAAGTTTATTTGATCGTTATATCCTTGGATTTGGGTAGAAAGAGTTTTTTGTTGAGTCTGTAGGTCTTTAATTTTTGATTCGTACTCGATAATCTTTTTCTGAATCTCATCAGAAGATTGACCGGCAACACTCGCTGGAAATGAGGCAAAAAGACTGGCTATTAAAAGCAGATGAAAGAGGTAAACCCCAAGCCTTTGCATAAAAATTTAGGGCTAAAAATTAAGTTTTTAAATATCGCCAGAGAGCGATTGAAGCGCCAATTATTCCAATTAAAATTCCAAATAACATAACGCCACCCCACATTGCTAATAAAAACGGCAAAGGAATTGGGAATATTTGCACATCCCCAAAAAAGTTTGATAATTGAGGCGAGTACCACAAAAGTATTCCCGATGTAATAAAGACTGCGACCGTTGATGAAATTGCTCCGTAAAGTATACCTTCCAAAATAAATGGCCAACGAATAAACCAGCGCGAACCACCAACTAGTTGCATGATGGATACCTCTTCTCGCCTGATTGCAATTCTCATTCCAGTCACCATCACCACGATCAATATCGAAGTTAAGGTTAGTACTCCTACGATTACGAGCCCACTTTTGCGAATTGCATTGGTCCAGGTAATCAACCGCTCGACTACATCCTTTTGAAAAGTTACTTGTTTGATACCAGGTTGCTTGGAAGCAACATCAGCCAACTGGTTAAGATACCCAGGATCAGTTGCGGAGATATCAATTGATGCCGGCAAGGTCGATGGACTAACTTGTTCTAATAATTGTGGTTTATCTTCATTGAGTCTTTTGTAAATTGCAAAAGCTTCTTCTTTGGAAACATATGTTGTGGAGGCTAAGTGTCCTGTCTCTTTCAATGCTTGCTCAACACTCGCTACTTGCTCTGAGGTAGGTGTTATTTTTTCATCAAAGTACGCCAAAAGCTGGGGCCGTCCTTCGATGTTTTTTAAAATAATACTCAAACCAATTGTCAAAACGACAAATGCCGACAAAACGAGCATTGTAAAAGTCATGACCATCAAAACAGCCATTGCCTGATAAGGGCTTCTTCTTAGTTGTCTAACCGTTGTTTTAATCCTTAGCATATTTTCCTTCCTTTTCGTCTCTGATAACTTTCCCTTTATCTAAGTGAATCACTCTTTTTTTAGCTTTATCAACAATTTTTTCATTGTGTGTGGCCATGACAATTATTGTCCCTAAATCTTTGTTAATTTTTTCCAAAAGTTCAACAATTGCTTGGGCATTTTCCGGATCCAAATCCCCAGTTGGTTCATCAGCTAAAAGAATTTTGGGATTAGAAACTATTGCCCTGGCAATTGCGGTTCGTTGCACTTCTCCACCAGACAACTGGGCCGGGAAGAAATTCGCTTTTTCCAAAATGCCAACTTCTTTTAAAACAGAGTTTACCAAATGCTCAATATCTTTATCTTTTTTACCTAATACTTCCAAAGTTATGCCAACATTTTCGGCAACTGTTCGGTCAAGAAGTAATTTAAAATCCTGAAAAACTGTCCCAATTTGCCTGCGCAATTGAGGCAATTTTGATTTTGGTAGGGTGGTGATATCGATCGAATCAACCTTTATTTTGCCACCCGTGGGCGTTAGTTCCCGAGTAAGCAGTCTCAAAAGAGTAGTTTTACCGGCCCCCGAAGGCCCTACTAGAAAAACAAAATCGCTTGGTGGAATTTCAAATTCGATTCCTTCCAAAGCGTGTGACCCATCGGGATATTGTTTGGTAACGTTTTCAAATTTTACTATCATTTAACTTCTTCTATTTTTCCAACATTAAGAAGCCACCCAACATTTTCGGATGACAATGTTTCGCCAAATACTTTAACCTTTTTGCCATCGTAATCGTCTAAATTATAAATTGAAGATATGAGGTAAACTGTCTGGTTTACTCCTCCATCTCTCACGAGCTTGTGGGTACCTGTGGCAAATTTATTGGGATCTTTGGCAGTCTTTTTAGCAATTGTTCCGGTGGCCTCATCCCTAAAAACATCGGCCTCCGCTTCGGCAACTTTTTTTGTAGGGTTACTTGATAAGCCAAGTGTTTTACCGCGGGCAATGTAAGAAACTCCAAAGCCAGCCGCTACACCAACAAGAATTAAGGCCAAAATAATCAGACTGGGTTTGAAACGTGAAGAACGGCTACCATCGAAAGAAGGACTCATTGAAGGAATTTCGTGATTTGGTGATGTGGCAGGTTCAGTCATAGGCACTTGGAGAGTCTTTGTTAACTCTCTTCAGAAACTCATTCTAACAGAAAATACATTCCTGGTAAAACCCTCAGTAATTTCTTCGAAATTAGAGCATACTAAATTACGGCCAAAACTCGCAACTCCGACTCTATAAATCCGTCTAAGTTGCCGTTTAATACACCTTGGGCATCGGATGACTCATAGCCAGTCCTGGTATCTTTAACCAGCTTGTAAGGGTGAAGGACGTAGGAGCGAATTTGGTTGCCCCAACTGGCTATTTTGTGTTCGCCTTTTAACTCTTTTTTCTCAGCCAATCTTTTTTCCTCTTCCAAAATATAAAGTTTTGACCTTAAAATTTTGAGGGCATTTTCTCTGTTTTGAATCTGATATCTTTCGGTTTGGGCTGTTACCACAATACCTGTTGGCTTATGTTTAATACGCACGGCCGTTGAGACTTTATTTACATTTTGTCCGCCATGTCCTCCAGACCGGTAAGCATCAAATTCAATATCTTCTGGTTTAATTTCTATAGAAATATCATCTTCAACTACAGGTAACACTTCGACCAGGGCAAAAGATGTTTGTCTAAGAGCGTCGGCATTAAAAGGTGATTGTCGAACCAGCCTGTGTGTACCTGATTCGTTTTTGAGATACCCGTAAGCAAATTGCCCCGATATTGAAAACGTAATTGATTTGACTCCTGCCTCTTCCCCATCTTCTTCATCAAGGATTTCAAATTTCCAATCACGGGTCGCTGTGTACCTTTCATACATTCGATAAAGCATAGACGCCCAATCCATTGCCTCTGTACCACCTTGGCCAGCGTGAATCGAAACAATTGCATCGGAAGCATCGTGGGGCCCTGATAAAAAGGTTTTAATTTCTAACTTATCCAAATCCCTCTCAGCAATTTTTATTTCATGAGCAACAGTTTGAATTTCATCTTTGGAACTTTCCGCAGAAAGCATGCCTACTAAGGTAAGCGAGTCTCGAAGAGTAATCTCAAGCTCGGCTATTTTATCAAGATCCTCAGTTATAGATGCAATCTTTCTCATGACTGTCTGGGCGTGAGTTTGATCTTGCCAAAAATCTGACTTTTCGCTTTCGGCTTGTAACTCACGCAAAGTTTTTCTCTGCTGTTCAACATTGATTTTTTCCGAGGTTACTTTTAGTTTTTCTAAAAGTTCCTTTGTTTTTTCTTTTAATTCATCCATAATAGTGTTTCTTTCTTTTAGATTGCTTGCAATCGCATTGAAGGAGTACCTTCAATATTATATAGGAAGGTGTATTTGAAATGTATTGTGACGATAAACGCGAAGAGTTATAGGGCGGGCAAATCCCAAAATAAAGATAAGAAACTTAGGATCGCAGAACAATGTTCGAAACCGTAAGCGTGAAGCTTCCTTTGAAATTATTTTTCTTGCTTCACTTACCTCTCTTCGAGTACGGCTCCAAAAGTAAACCCCCAAATCAGGTGAGTTGCCGCCGTTAGTGTAAGAGTAGACAATTGGGGAGCAGCATAAGCATAGCTACCAACCGTCGGGATCACAAGACCTACGATAAGAGATGCAACCCAAATCAAAATCCCGTATAACGCACCTCTGACTTTACTGTCTCCAGGCAAACTCTTTGATAGGTCTAAATACTCATAAAGAGTGACCAGGATAACACTAGCTGTGATGCCAATAAGCCATCTACCCGCTGGGTTGTCGGTCATGTTTAGAAGAAGACCCCAGGCCCCATTTGTCCCAAAAAGTCCACTCACAATTAAAGCAACAACACCAGCAACCACACCCGCAGCATAAACGTTTTTAGACATTTTTCACCTCCTTTCTTAACTCTAAAGGACAACCAAGGTTTTCCTTTAGTATTTTCTTTCCTTAATTGATAAATTTATCCAGGCAAAGCCTGATCCAAATTTTTTTTACCAATAAGAAATGCAACATCACTATCTATTTACCTCGCGTGAAAAGAAATTACAAGAATTAACTTATTTTTGGATTAAGTCCCAAGAAAGAGGCGTGCCGAGCTCAATATCGGTCGCGGCAGTTTTACCCAAAACCTGCTCAAAATCTCGGGGTGGTAAACCGTCAGCTGGTCTGATAACTCGGATATTTTCCCGGGTAAACTTATCGCCCTTTTTAATATTTTTTGCTACAAAAACTGACCTGCGATAACGACGATTATCTTCCTCCGAAGCGTTATTGGGTCCGAAGTGGACTTGCCCGAGCATCTTTTCGTCCTGGCGGATTTGATCAACCATTGCCTTCATTTCAGCCGGTTCCAGAGAAAATTGTGCGTCCGGGCCACCGGAACTCTTGCTTAAAATCAAATGTTTTTCAATAATCGAGGCGCCGGCAGCAGCCGCCAAAATCGGCGCTTTCGTCCCGGCATTATTATCCGAAAATCCGCTCACTACTCCAAAGCGCTCTCTAATATCGGCGATTGTTAAGAGGTTAATCGATGACAAATCAGGTTTGTCCGCATACTGAGTAACGCAGTGCAACACAGCTATATCATGCACACCACCGGATTTAAGTGTATCTACCGCTTCAGATACTTCTTCCAAAGTAGCAAATCCGATGGAAATAATAACCGGTTTGTGAGTTGCAGCAATTTTTTTAAGAAGCGGGATATGAGTAGCTTCATAAGAGGCGACTTTATAACAAGGCACACCCATACCTTCCAAAAAATCGACAGCTGTTTCGTCAAACGGAGTTGAGAATAAAACCATTCCCAAGTCCTCAGCGACTTTTTTAAGCTTTGGCTGCCAATCCCACGGAGTATAGGCCCCTTGGTAAAGTTCATATAGAGTTTTGCCTTTCCAATCTTTGGGGTTATCTTTATTCACTACAATAAATGGAGGTTTGTTCGAATTAATTGTAATCGTGTCCGGGGTGTATGTTTGAAGTTTAATTGCGTCAACGCCGGCTTTGGCCGCTTCTCGTACCAATTCTTCGGCTTCTTCATATTTTTGATGATGATTACCGGATAATTCCGCGACAATAAATGTTGGGTACCCCAGTCCTATTTTTCTACCGGCAATGGTGATTTCTGGAAAAGAACTTTTCGGCTCTTTCTCTTTCATAGAAAATGAATTCTTGATCTAAATTATTTGGAAGTCAATGACCGCATTTTTGAACTGTTGTATAAACAAACAATCATATGAAAAGAACGTTAATCAGGCCTCCCCTTCAATCAGTCACCAAGTGTTAATTGGAGTCGAAGATATCAAATATTAAATACTTTAGGTAATTGGGTAACTTGCCTAAGCGTATTTTCTGGCAGTGGAGCAAGCAAAGGCCATTTAAGTCCCGTTGCCGAGCACCAATAGCTATCTGGAGCATCTTTAGCAGCTTCAAGGTCTGGAATATATTCAGTTTTTCTTCTAAATAATCCTTTTTTATACTCAACCATAGGAGCTACAACAAGTCTTCCCTCTTTGACAATAAATAACTTTACTCCGCTTGATGGTTGGTCTGTTGATTGTTCGTCTTTATGTTCTTCTTGGAGGAAATCAGGAAAGTAAGTGTAGTCTATATCTATATCTCTTCGGTCTCCTGTAGCCCGAAGAGAAGGATGCTTATCTTCGATAGCTTTATCAAATGCGTTACCATATTTTTCTATAACCGCATCCCTCAGTCTAAGCAAGCGGGACCGAATGTGAGCGCCGTTTAATTCTCTTGCTTCTTCCTTTAGCCGCTTTCTTTCTTTCCAAAGTTCATAAATTTGCCTTCGAGTTTGGTCTATTTCTTCAATCTCGTCTGGTATTGCCTCAATGGCAACATTGAGTATCTCCAACATTTCTGTTAATTGCAGGCGGTGGTCTTGAGAACTTTGACCCACCTTATCAATATGCAGATAAGAAGGAGGATCTTCCAATTCTCTAATTGCATCAAGACCAATAAAATCTGGATTTTTTGCAACTCCGTCTAGTGGTACAAATCTGGGATCAATTGAAGTTCCTGAAGCGGGTACTAAGTTGGGATTAATAAAATGGGCAAGATCCGCGATTTTTTCTTCTCGAGTACGCTCTTTTTCTTGACCAAGAATAAGCACTTCATTAGTAGATGCATGGTAGTATCTCATAAAAGGATCTGTGCGCCCGAGTGCGTTATGACCACGCGCGGGAAGTTTTAGAAATTCTGGCAGTTTCGACTCCATTTGTGGATGAAGACGGTAGAATAAGTCTCTAATTTGCGAATCGACTTTATCATAATATGGGCTATCCACTTCAGCCACCTCTAATTCGCGCTTCATTCTATTTACTGCAATTTCCAAACTATCACTTGCCACACGAATGTTCTCCACCTCTCTTGGCACTTCCTGTCTCTGAGAACTATCTTCAGCCCCTGACTCACTCATAAGATTATTATAGCTAAAAGACGACCAATTTCAAAAAACACTATCAAACAATGGACAAAGTAATAGAAAGTTAATTAAGAATTTAACCTAGAAGTCTAGAAAAGAATTTTTGAACTTAACTTTTTTACCATTAACCTTTATGTTCTGGTGCATTGATGAGGCCGCATTTTTTCCATTTAAGTCCGGATCCGCATGGGCAAGGGTCATTACGACCTATTTTTTGGTCGGCAACTATTGCTGGATTTGAGGCAACCTCAGAGCTTTCTGTTTGCCCAGTAGACTCTAATCTTTCTAATCGTGCAATTTCTGCTTCAAGTTCATCATCATTTAAGTCCATTGGATCTTTGTCCGAATCAGGTTCAATATCAGTGGGTTTTGATTCAACTTGAGTCGTTGGTGCCTCTACTGCTCCTTGTTCAACAATGGGACCGACCGTTACTGGTATCGGTTGCTGTTGAATCTGGACATGAAAGATTCGATGGGCAATTTCACTATCGATTGATGCGACTAATTTTTCAAAAAGATCAAAAGCTTCTTTTTTGTACTCAACGAGGGGGTCTCTTTGAGCGTAACCGCGAAGCCCGATGCCTTCTCTGAGGTCATCGATCGTATCCAAGTGATCCATCCATAGATTATCAATCACAGATAACGAGACAAATCTTTCAATCTGTCTAACATTATCAAGCCCTAACTGCTCTTCTCTTGTCTGATATATTTTTTCAACGAGGGAGATTAGATTATCCTGAATCGCGACTTGGTCGAGATTTTTAGATAAATCATCTTTCAGCCTCTTTTGAGAATCTTCATCAAAAGGTACAATCGTTGCAAACTCTTTAACTAGCTGATCGATGTTTGGTTCTTCGGAGACAATGTAAACATTAACCAAAGTTTGTACTTCATCTCTGACTGACTGAAGAATTGACTCTTTTAATTGATTTTGTTGGTCAGCATCGCCAGCCTGTGCTTCCAAAATTTGACGGCGTCTGGCATAAATTATTTCTCGCTGCTTGTTCATCACATCGTCGTAATCAACCAAATGTTTTCGCATATCAAAGTTATGACCCTCAACTTTGACCTGAGCGTTTTCAATAGCTTTGGAAACCATTGCGTGTTGAATCGGAGTATCCTCGGGCAATTTCATCGCCGACATCAGTTTGGCTATTTGCTCGCCTCCAAAAAGCCGCATAATATCGTCTTCCAAAGAAACATAAAACTGACTCGACCCAGGATCACCTTGACGGCCAGAACGGCCTCGAAGCTGGTTATCGATTCGTCTGGACTCATGCCTTTCAGTACCAACAACATGAAGTCCGCCTAGTTCGATAACTTCCTCATGAAGTTTTTCCCAATTTTTAATTTCGGCCTTTGTGCCTTTTTCCGGCGGCTTACCACCTAAAATAATGTCGACTCCTCGACCGGCAATATTAGTAGCCAATGTGACAGCGTTTTTTCGACCAGCTTGGGAAATAATTTCTGCTTCCCTAGCGTGATTTTTGGCATTCAAAACTTCGTGTTTAATACCTTTCCTTTTGAGAAGTTCGGATAAAAATTCATTTTTCTCAATTGATGTCGTCCCTATTAAAACCGGACGTCCATCGGCATTCTTCTGTGCCACTTCGTTGGCAACGGCAGTGTATTTGACCTTCGCTGTCTTGTAGACCACATCGGATGTGTCTTCTCTGATAAGTGGTCGGTGAGTCGGTACGGAAACTACTTCAAGGTTATAGATTTTATGAAACTCTTCCGCTTCGGTCAGAGCCGTTCCAGTCATGCCGGCTAATTTTTTGTAAAGTCGAAAATAATTTTGAAAAGAAATTGTGGCAAGGGTACGCGACTCTTGCTGGATTTGAACATTTTCTTTGGCTTCGATTGCTTGATGTAAACCTTCAGAATATCGCCTGCCAATCATCAGACGCCCGGTAAATTCATCGACAATAATTACCTCACCCTCCCGAACTACATAGTCTCTGTCAATCTGAAAAAGGGTGCGGGCTTTGAGAGCTTGTTGGATGTGGTGGACAGTTGAGAAATCTTTTTCGTAAAGATTCTCAACGCCTAGCTTTTTTTCAATCTTGGCAATTCCATGTTCGGTGAGGTTGGCTGTTTTTAACTTTTCATCAATAACATAATCAGTATCCGCTGAAAGTTCGCCAACCAATTTAGCAAAATCATAATATTTTTCGGTTGCTTCATCGGAGGGCGCTGAAATAATAAGCGGGGTGCGGGCTTCATCAATTAAAATCGAGTCGACTTCATCAACAATGGCAAAATTATGACCACGTTGGACCATTTGGCCCAACTCTGACACCATATTATCCCGTAGATAATCAAAACCAAATTCATTGTTAGTACCATAGGTAATGTCGGCCGCATACATCGCCCTTCGCTGCTCTGAGCCCGGATCGATTTCATGAACGATATAACCAACACTAGCCCCAAGGGATGTAAATATCGGAGACATCCACTCTGCATCTCGCTTGGCCAGGTAGTCATTGACTGTAATCACATGCACTCCCTTTCCGGTTAGAGCGTTAAGATAAATAGCGGTTGTGGCCGATAAAGTTTTTCCTTCGCCCGTTCGTTGCTCTGCAATCTTTCCCTGATGCAGAGCCACCCCCGCAACCAGCTGGACATCGTAGTGCCTCTGCCCAATTGCTCTTTTGGCCGCTTCACGAACCGATGCATAAGCCTCTGGCAAAAGGTTGTCAAGTGTTTCACCCTTTTCTAATCGTTTTTTAAACTCCGCTGTTTTGCCCTTTAGAGCCGAATCGGAAAGTTTGACGATCTTGTCTTCCCAAGCGTTGATTTCTTTAACGATTTTGGAAAGCTTATTTACCTCTTTTTCGTTTGAATCTAAAAATTTACTAAAAAAACTCATAGCAATAGAAAAATAAACTTCCCCGAGAGGAAGCCATACATATAATACTCCTTTTTGAGGTCAAAATGCTACTTATTTCTTGCAAAGATCATCAAATTGGAAGCGAAAAATTGAGGTACGGATTTAGTCTCAACTTTGGCAAAAAGAGATTCTAAAATCTGTATAAAATCTTCTGCACTTTTTTTATGCCTGCCCCAATAAAGCCGGTTAAAAACCACTAATCCTTTTGGTTTTAGACTTTTTTTAAGGTCTTCTAAAAACTTTTGGGATTCTGATTCCGCTGGCAACTTATCCCCCAGGTAAAGATCGACAAAAATCACATCAAATTTACCTTTTGACTTGGAAATATACTTAAACGCATCTTCATTAACTATCTGAGTCTGAGATTTATCAATTTTAAAATATTTAAGCGCGATGCCTATAACTTCATGATCAATTTCAACTGCGGTAATTTTTATTTGAGGATTATAATTTTTGAGAAGATTGATAAGGGTTCCGCCACCCATTCCCAAAACCAAAACTTTTTTATTATCTTTTAGGTCTATGGTTTTAACAATCGGTTTCCAAATATCTTTGATGATGCCACCGGATTGAATGAGACCCCCTGAAAATATTTTTGGTTCCGACAAACCTTTTTCTATCCGAAGTCCTGGATTAAATTTAGATGAGATTTTAATTGACCGGCGAAGCCGAAACATAATTTGTTTGGAAATAATGGAAGTAGGGAGGTTTACTTTTTCTCTACTTTGTCAAAGCCCGTGTATTTTTGCAGTACCTCGGGAACTACTACTGACCCATCAGATTGTTGATAATTTTCTAAAATAGCAATAAGGGTCCTGCCTATCGCAAAAGCAGTACCGTTTAGGATGTGCACATATTTATTTTCATCCTGATCTTTGTATTTGATACCTAGCCGTCTCGACTGGAAATCAGTCGTTGTTGAAATAGAATGAGTCTCACGGTATTTTCCTTGAGACGGGATCCAGGTTTCAATATCAATTGTTTGCGCTGTTGGAAAAGCAATATCACCAGCTGCTAATTTGATCACTCTGTAAGAAAGCCCTAGATCTGACATAAGTCCTTCGGCAATCTCAAGCATTTTATTTCGCTCTTTTTCATCATCCTCGGGCCTAACTAGTTCAACCATTTCGACTTTATCAAATTGATGAACTCTTAAAATTCCTTTCGTATCCTTACCATAACTTCCCGCCTCTCTTCGGAAACATGGCGAAAAGGCCGCGTATTTTTTGGGTAAATCGCTGGCATTAAATGTTTCACCTTGATGCATTGGTACCACTGAATGCTCACCAGTGCCTACAAGATAAAGGGGGTTTTCTGTCTCTTTTCCTTCTTCTGCTTCCTCATAGTCTGTAACGTGGTAATAATTATTTTGATTACCTTCGTTCCAATAACCCAATTTTTCGGTAATTTCACTTTTAATAAGAACTGGTGGAATAACCGGACTAAATCCCTCTTCGACCAAGCGACTCAGGGCAAACTGAACAAGCGCGAGCTCCAAAAGCACTCCTTCATTTTTAAGATAAACAAATCTACTTCCTGACACTTTGGTAGCTCTCTCAATATCGATAATATCCAAATCTTTCCCAATATCTACATGATCACGAACTTCAAAATCAAACTTTGGAACCTCACCCACTTTTTTAATTTCCTCAAAATCGTCTTCACTGCCACTTGGGACACCATCCAAAGGAAGATTGGGAATACCACGAACAAGCTGATCAAGTTCAATCTCGGTATCTTTCAAAGCACTTTCTTCTTTGTCGAGGTTGTTTTTAATTTCCTTGCCTTTTTCTATATCCTTCTCTTTGACGGCCTTGTTTCTTTCTTCTCTTAAAGTTTGAACGGAACGAGAGATTTGTTGGCGTGCCTCATAAGCCGAAAGGACTCGATCCACATCAACTTCAACACCTTTTTCTTTGGCTTTATCTTTTACTATTTCTAGATTATTTTTTATAAAATTAATGTCCAACATAATTTATATCTTTTTTAGGATCGCAGTCCAAAGGACGAGAACCGCAAGCGTGAGGCTTCCTTTGAACTTATCTTTTCGCCTCGCTTACTTTTGCCACTCCCTTAATGGTTCTACTTTACCATCTAATATCATTTTAACCGCTTTTTTGTGCCAAGGGAATTTGGTAATGTGATAAACCTCTTTAAAATACTTTAGCGCATCAGCTGCCCCAGGTACACCTTTGGCCTGACAAAGCGCATCAATATTATCAGCGGCTTTGACAACTCTTGCCTCAATACTCTCTCTTTTTTCGTATTCATTCCAAATTTCCAAAATCTCTTCTTTGTTGCCCAAGGTATCCACCAAGGCAATCATGCCTTCTCTTTCGATATCATAAAAAACACCTTTAGCCATTCCTTTTACAAAAGTGCCGACATCGCCCACAATTGTTTCGGCCATATCGTGGAAAATTCCCATTTTCAAAGTCTTGTCCGGATCGATTTTGACTCCTTCTTTTTTGAGCTCACAAGCCAAAATATAAGCCAGCAGCGCAGTTGCAAAAGAATGGGCGGCCACACTATCCGCCTCATTTCTTTTAAAACCCATGTTGATAAACCCTTGTCTAGGCAGCTCCTTTGCCCATTGGATAGTTAAAAATACTTGTAAGATCTTCTTAAGTTTTGACTCTGTCATCTAAAGCCCCAATTCCTCCGATTTTTCTTGCATGGCGGGAAGGATTATATCTACAAATTTATCAATTGGAATGTCTAACTCACTCTCACATGTTTTGATCTGGTCGCGATTGGCGCCCTTAGCAAATGAACTATCGCGGAATTTTCTCATAACAGAATCATGGGCAAGAGTCGACAATTTTTTCTCGGGCTGAACTAGGGCACACGCCACAATCAAACCGGCTAACTCATCACTGGCATAGACCGACCTGGCCATTAAAGTATCACGAGGCGCTTTATCACAGTGTCCGCGAATTGCATTGATAATCAAATCTTGCGCATTTATTTCTTTTAATTTTTTGGTAGTTTCTTCGGTGTGTAATTCTAATGATTTACCTGTGGCCTCATAATCCGCATCATGCAAAAGTCCCACCACTTCCCAATCATTTTTTGTCATTTCAGGGTTTTGACCCTCGTTTTTAAAATAGTCATACAAAGCCGCCATCGCAAAGCCCACGCCTAAACCGTGTTTTTTCATGTTGGGAGAATTACCCAATTCGTCTAATATTTTTAAGGCGTCTTCTTGAGTCATCTTTTGTCGGGCCGTAATGTCGGGAAAATAATTGCTTCTCTAATATTGGCAGCCCCTGTCAAAACCATTACCATTCGATCGATGCCAACTCCCAAACCGCCAGTCGGTGGCATACCGTATTCAAGAGCTTCGATAAAATCTTCATCCATCGGATGGGCCTCTTCGTCACCTGATTTTTTCGCTTCGACCTGAGACATAAAAAATTCTTTTTGCAAAATCGGATCATTAAGCTCTGTATAAGCATTGGCCACTTCCCAGCCATTGATATATCCTTCAAATCGCTCGATCAAGTCCGGATTGTCTTCTTTCGGTTTACAAAGTGCAGTCGTTTCCTTCGGGAAATCTGTAATAAAAGTGGGAATAATTAGATAGGGCTCCACTGCCTCAAAAAGAGTCGCAATCGCAATTCCTCTGACAAACCCCGCACCAACGCCGGTCAATGTTGGGTTGCCTTCGTATTTTAAGTGATGTTTAGTTAGCTGGTCTTTGAGTTCTTCATCGGACAACTTCTCAACATCCAGGTCTAAATATTTTTTAATAGCTTCAAACATCGTGATACGCTCCCATTTCTTGGAAAAATCTATTTTTTTATCCACGATTTCAACAACTGTGGCACCAAGCGTCTCTTGGGCTGCAAATCGGTACAGGTCTTCGGTCAAATCCATCATGTCGTGATAATCAGCGTATGCTTGATAACACTCCATCATCGTAAACTCAGGATTGTGGGTTTTATCGACACCTTCGTTGCGAAAATCTTTATCAATCTCATACACCATCGGCAAGCCCCCTACAATCAGTCTTTTTAGATAAAGCTCGTCTGAGATTTTAAGATAAAAGTCAGCGTCCAGTGTATTGTGGTGAGTGGTAAAGGGCCGAGCATTGGCTCCGCCATAGACTGGTTGGAGAGTGGGAGTTTCGACTTCTAAAAATCCTTTCTCGTCTAATAATTTCCGAACTGAAGTTATAATCTTCGACCTCGCAATGGCAATATCTTTGACTTCCTCATTTAAAAGCAAATCAAGATATCTTTTGCGATATCTCGTCTCAACATCTTTGAGTCCGTACCAAGTCGACGGAAGTGGACGCAATGATTTGGCCAAAACAGTAAATGATGCCGCTTCAACTGTAACCTCGCCGGCATTGGTTTTAAAAACTTTCCCCTCCACCCCAACAAAATCCCCGTTGTCCAAAAGATCGACATGGTCAAAGTTTGTAAGAGCATCTTGTTTAAAAAGAATTTGAATCTGTCCGGAGTGATCCACAAGATCGGCAAAAACAATTTTGCCATGAGGGCGCATCGACATTATTCGACCTGCAACCACAACATCAGAATCGAGTTTTTTGGATCCCTCGATTGATGTCGTTTTTTTAAATCTGGCTGGATAAGGATTGATGCCTGCTTTTTTAAGGCTTTCTAATTTTTGGGCCCGAGCTTGTATCAGTCCGTCAATAGGTTCCACAATGAGGTAAGTTTAAAACTTTTAAGAGGCTTTTGACAATACGAAAGGAGAAGAAATATTTAGTTAACGTCCAAAACTTTGTAGGACATTTGCAAAACAGGTGTATTGATCTGGACAGTCTCACCTTTTTTGACACCAAGTAGCGCTTTACCAACCGGCGATTCGTCAGAGATTTTCTTTTTGATTGGATCGGCTTCAAACGATCCGACAATCATAAATTCATCAACACCGCTATCGGTCTGGACTTTGACAGTCGATCCGATTCCAATGATTCCGCCCCGATCCAAGACACTTTCCTTATCCTCGGCAATGATTTTGGCCCTTTTGATGATTTCCGAAAGCTCAACAATCCTACCCTCGACAAAAGCCTGCTCTTCGCAAGCTGCATCCCATTCGGCGTTTTCCGATAAATCGCCATTTTCTCTGGCTTTTGCAAGCCGTTTAATCACGTCGGGTCTTTTTTTGGTCAATAAATCCTCGTGCTCTTTTTGAAGTTGCAAGAGCCCAGACTTGGTTAGAAAAATGTTTCTGGAAGCCATTTGAGTAAGCTTTTTAAGCTTTTAGTTTGAGCAATCATATTAATTTTGCAAAATATTGTCAAGTTAGACTTAGCTTTGAGTATAAGGTGACAAAAACGACTCTGAGTTGATATAATACTCCACACGCCGCCTTCGTCTAGAGGCCCAGGACGCTAGGTTCTCAGCCTGGTAACAGGGGTTCGAATCCCCTAGGCGGTACAATATATGCCTTCACTAAGATCTTATCTGTACACTACAACAATCTTTGATCTAACTAAATAATGGTAAAATAAAAAGAATGAGATTTAAAAAGCTAATTTTCGCAATTTTTGCCGTCATTTTCCTTTTTTCTTTCTTCGCCTCATCCACTTTAGCCCAACAGCAAGACGCTACCTTTTCCGCAATTCCCAAAGCCACTGAAATTGAAATGTCTGACGCCATGTCCAAACTTTCACCAAGTCGAGTATTACCGGGCTACCCACTTTATTTTGTAATCACTCTTAAAGAAAATATTCAAAGATTTTTCCAACCCAATTCGGCCGCCAAAGCTCAGTGGGATATGGTTTTGGCAGGAAAAAGGCTGCGCGAAGCTTATCAACTTGCTTATAAAAATGATGTCAAAGGCGCCAATCGCACCCTCCAGCATTACCAACAACATGTTGATTCTCTCAGAGAAGAATATCAAAAAGCCAAAAGTGCCAATCAAAATACTGACGTTTTATCTGATCAAATGTCAACCCAATTTACTTATCAGCAAAGTTTGTTGGCGTCTTTCTTGCAAAAATTACCCACTGATCCTAAAAAGGGTGTTGAGAGCGATGTTTTCGCAAGCGCCAAGCATCTAAATAATGCGATCCAAACACTTTCTAATGATCGACCAGCTATTAAAGATTTTTTTGAAGGACGAATGAAGCACGATTTTTTCCTCCCCCCACCAGTTCCGCAAAGTTAAACTAATAAAGGAATAATAAGTAATGCGGCAATATTGACCACTTTAATCATTGGGTTGATGGCAGGTCCCGCTGTATCTTTTAGATCGCAAAGCGAGCGCAAAGATACTTCTTCAAACAAGCAGAGGAATGATTAACAGCGCAACAATATTGACCACCTTAATCATTGGATTTATCGCCGGACCGGCTGTATCTTTATACGGGTCTCCAACTGTATCTCCTGTTACTGCTGCTTTGTGAGCGTCTGACCCTTTACCGCCATAATTGCCGGCTTCAATGTATTTCTTGGCATTGTCCCATGCAGCTCCACCGGTGGTCATTGAAATTGCTACGAAAAGTCCAGAAATAATTACCCCAAGAATCAGTCCTCCCAGGGCTTCTATGCCCAAAAATAAACCCACAAGGATTGGTGTAACAACCGGAATAAGTGCGGGGACAATCATGAGAGTGAGGGCTTTTTTGGTAACAATATCAACAGCCGCCGCGTAATCAGGCTTGGCCTTGCCTTCCATTATTCCAGGGATTTCTTTAAACTGACGCCTCACCTCATCAACAATTGCTCCCCCTGATTTACCAACGGCTTCCATGGCAAGGGCGGCAAAGAGAAAAGGCAGTGCGCCTCCCAGGAAAAGTCCGGCTAAGACATGAGGATCGGAAAGTGTAAAGTTTACGGTGCGGCCAAAGAGTAATACTTCTTGGGAGAATGATGCAAATAGCACGAGTGCAGCCAAAGCCGCTGATCCAATGGCATACCCTTTAGTGACTGCTTTGGTGGTATTACCAACCGCATCAAGGGGATCAGTTACCTCACGGACTTTGTCAGGCAACTCGGCCATCTCGGCAATTCCACCGGCATTATCAGTAATCGGTCCAAAAGCATCGATTGCAACGACAATTCCCGTCAGAGACAGCATCGATACAGCCGCCAGAGCAACGCCATAAATACCTGTAAGTCCAAAAGATAAAAGCATCGCGGCCACAATGACAATGATAGGCAAAGCAGTTGAGCGCATCCCTACAGCCAGACCGGTAATCACATTGGTCCCATGACCAGTGGTTGAAGCTTGGGCAATTGACTTGACGGGATTAAATTTGGTCGAGGTAAAGTATTCTGTTATAAGGACAATCAAAATAGTGACACCGATTCCAATAAGTGATGCCTCGTAAAGCTTCTCCACTCCGTAAACTAAATTGCCTGACATAAGCCAAACGGTAATTGGATAAAAAAGGCCGGCGGCAATCACAGCCGACGCGAAAAGTCCTTGGTACAAAGCCCCCATTATCTTTGTCCCAAAAAGATGGACAAATTGAGCACCCAATATCGTGGCAATGATAGCTGCACCTCCAAGGGCAATTGGATAGATAATCGCATTGGCAAAATGAGGCAAGATAATTGATCCCAAAAGCATCGAAGCAATCATAGTGACAGCATATGTTTCAAAAAGATCGGCTGCCATTCCGGCACAATCACCAACGTTATCTCCGACATTGTCTGCAATTACGGCTGGATTTCTCGGATCATCTTCAGGAATATTTTTTTCAACTTTTCCAACTAAATCAGCTCCAACATCGGCGCCCTTTGTAAAAATTCCCCCACCCAAACGAGCAAATACCGAAATCAGACTTCCTCCAAACCCAAGACCAATCAAGGCCCGAACGTCGTTGGTTGCAAGATAAAATAGAGAAACGGAAAGAAGTCCCAAACCAACGACAAAAAGACCAGTTACTAGTCCACCTCTAAAAGCAACGTCAAATGCCCTCGACAAAGAGGTTTTAGCGGCTTGGGTGGTTCGAACATTGGCCCGTACCGAAATGCTCATTCCAATAATACCGGCAATCGCTGAAGAAAAAGCTCCCACGACAAATCCGATAGCGAGAGTCAGTCCCAAAAAGTACCATAAAAGTGCAAAAATTAAGACTGCGACAATAGAAACAATCGAATATTGTCTGACCATATAAGCATTTGCCCCTTCTTGGATAGCCAAGGCAATATCCTGCATTTTCTTATCACCCGCGGGGAGTTTGAGGACACGCATCGCAAGATAAACCCCGTAAAGTAAAGAGGATCCTCCCATAACAACTGCCAATGGCAAAGCCAAACTTGCTTGAAATTGTGGAACAAATGCTTCCATCAAAAATAAATGATTTCTAATGTGAAATTATAGTTCAATTTTTTTAGAGTTTACAAGACATGAATCTTCAGACAGTTTGAATTTTCTTTTCGCTTGCAAAAGAATTTGCTCTCTAAATAAAAAAAGGGCGTAGATAAACCCCGCCCAAAACGAATTACTAGTTGCTCTTATTAGCTCGGACAATTGTCCGGATCGTGGATTGCAAATGTCCCCCACTGCTTCGAGGTCGTCTCGAGAACTGTGTTGAGGAAACGATGCAGTGTGGGTAATTGAACCCAAGACCCAATAGGGCTTAGGCGCCAAATAACGCCATCATTGTCAAACGAACCTATCACCATTTGGATGGTAATCCCGGGAGAGTTGGGCAATACACCTGGCTGTGCCCACACCGCGATGGCATCTCGTTTGCAACCGTTGAGGTTGACCTTTGTGTAGGTAAAAACCACTCGGGTTGCCCTCGGCAAGGTGCCGGCACCAAAAGATGTACGCAGACCAAAGGCTCCTTTAAAAAGTGATCCGGCCAACGTGGAAGTGGATTCAGCGAAATAGACGTTGATCGAAGTTTCGCCCAACACGTTACCTCCACATTTAGAGTACCATTTCAGAGTTCCGAGATTATTTCTACCCTCCTTTGACGGCAAGACGGGAACCGGGTATCGCACACTCGACCCGATGAGATTTTTGCATGGTCCTATCCATGCAACGTCTTTCATGTTGATTGCCACTGCTTTTGCCTGTGGCACATTCCCCATGGTTTTGACTTCGACCCGAAGGGCTTGTCCCGCAAGGGGACGAACAGAAACCTGATAGTATGGCAAGATAGTCGCCGAACCACCTATTTCTCCCATTACCCAGAGAATGACTAGACCTATCGCTATTGCCTTGCTCACCTTTTCCTCCTTGGAAATTTATTAGGCAACTAGTTGTCAAAGATCGCTTCGCGGCTCATCAGCAATATTTGATGAAACGCAAAAGTTGATAAATATTACCAAATTTGAGGCTAAAAGTCAATTACTAGAGGACGCTTCGCGGCCTGCGCATAGTTTCGTAAACTATCGAACTCGATTGGTTCGATAGTACTTCACTAAATGCTAGGGATATCATTCTATTCGACGGGGCGAGTGTTGCGTTCGCGAGAAATTCGGATAACTTTTTCTCTGTTTTGAGTTTTGGAAAAAGGCAGTGGTAAGGTCGATGCAAAAAACGGACGAGACGTTTGATTATCAATCGTCTCTTTCAAGAGCACTTGATAATTAGCAAGCGATGTCAAATCAGCTTCTTTGTAAACATCACCAAACTCTTTAACAAAAGATGATGCATCAGAGGCGCCGATCAAAAATGTCATCAACGTTCCAACGTTACCCAAAATTGCCGCTTGGACTTCAGGGTCAACTTGCGCAGTGTATTGATTGGCAAGTGTCAAGTTAAGCCGATATTTTCTCGCCTCAGATAATATTTTGATGAATGATGTAGTCGCAAAATTTTGAAACTCATCGACATAAAGAAAGAAGTCTTGCCTTTCACTTTCGGCCATATGTACCCTATTCATTGCGGCAAGCTGAAGTTTAGTAATAACCATTGCTCCTAAAAGTGCAGCCGAATCTTCTCCAAGTCTTCCTTGTGAAAGATTTAAAAGCAGTATTTTTTTATTATTCATAATGTCTTCCAAATCAATTGTTGATTTGGGAAACCCAATAACATTTCTGACAACCCCAGCTGATAAAAATTGACCAACTTTGTTAAGAATCGGAGAAATAGCTTCTGATTGAAATTGCGGTGACATTTTTTCAAATTCATTTTCCCAAAAAGCCCGTAAAATCGGATCGGTGACTCCACCAATTTTTTTATCCCGATATGATTTATCAGACAAAATTTTGGGCACTTCCAAAAAAGTACTATCTGGTACGTCAAGTAGTGTCAAAATAGTATTGCGCAAAATATGTTCAAGCCGCGGCCCCCATGAATCGGCATAAAGCTTGTGGAAAATGGCGATAATTCCTGATGCTACCAAATCCTTTTGTTCGGGATTTTTGACCTCCAAAGGATTTAAAACGAGCGCCCGAGACGTTTCCGATGGATCGAAGTAAACAACATCGTTGACTCGGTATGACGGAATATAATCCAAAAGCGTTTCAATCAAGTCTCCATGCGGATCGATAATGGCCATTCCTTCGCGGTTGCGAATATCGTTAATCGCCATGTTAGCAATAAGTGTGGATTTACCGGTTCCAGTTTTTCCTATAATATAAACATGGCGGCGGCGGTCTTCTCTTTTGATACCAAAAGTAACGATTCGGTTTTTGTGTTCGGTCCTAGCAAAGAAATTGATCTTGTCTTTTTCTGGAGATTCGGCAGTGGGCAAATTTTCCGGCGCTTCGGACAAAACCGATGACCCCCACGATATTGAGTGAATCCCGGCAGTTAGTTTGGATGGCGGATGCCACAAGGAAGCAATCTCATCAATTGAAAATATTTGATTATTGGAAGTTAAGTATGGTTGGCGGTAAAAAACAGACTTGACGAAATTTTTCCTTTTTAGCCTTGATGGTCTTTTGGAAAAAAGAAAATTACCATCACCCAAAGAATAGGATCCAAACGAGCCGGCAATTTGTTCAAGAAGTCCCCTGGCTTGAAACTCATCCGCCCCGCCAACTAGCAATCTAATTCCGGCTTTGAGCCCTAGTTTGGAGATTTTTTCATCGATTAGTTTAGCGCCCATTGGAGTGGGAGCTTTGACCGCTCCAGGTTCGGAGGCTTTGTGAAGATATGACCACCCGGCGTTTTGCCAGCCAGTCCCCGCCCAACTCAAAACAAACTGGACCAAAATTTTGTCGTTTGGACCGGCTTTGGACATCACTCCTAATATTGAAGCCAGTGGATCAAGATCTTTGGAGTCAAGATATGTGCGAATCGGATAAAAATAACTATTCCCCAACATCATTTGAGAGGAAAGAATATAACTCTTCGAAAACCAATCGGTTAGGTAATTACGTGCCGGAATTGTGATGGCCACCGGGTATTGGGCAATAAGTTGACTTTCAAAATAAGTTTGATAACCATCCGGAATTACCACATAAAAATGAATGGCTTGTTCAAAAGTAGCAATTTCTAAGGTAATTGAGGGTCTTTTTCGTCGCAAAAGTCTATCGGCAAAGGAATGCCTCAAAGCCCCAGCCAAATTGGCAATCATTTGGGAGGTGGCCTCAGGCGTTATTTCATTGTCGCGTGGTACTTTTATTTCAAGGATAATTTTGGAGGGCAGTTTACCCTCTACCACTTCTTCCATATTTATGAAATAAATACTCGTTATTTAACAAAAGTTAAATACTCGCTTAGACCAAACGAGTAACTTAAGGATATCACCAAACAGCCCTATTTAGAAAGCTATTTGTACTTTTTTAGGCTTGTGGGATTGAAAAATTGACACCTTTGGAGCGTCGAGTTTTGGATTTCTCAGATTTATGTGTAGATTTTTCTTTGGGAAGAGATTTCGTCAGGGCCACTTTCAAGACCTCATCCATATGAGAAACGAAGATAAATTGCATATCTTTTTTGACATTGACCGGTACGTCTTCCAGATCTTTTTTGTTATCTTTGGGCAGTATTACTGTGCGAAGTCCGGCACGATGGGCGGCCAATACTTTTTCTTTGACCCCACCGATTTCTAAGACTCTTCCCCTCAGTGTTACTTCCCCAGTCATACCAACTTCTCGTCGCAGAGGAATATGAGTAAGGGCCGACACCAGGGCTGTTGTCATAGTAATACCGGCCGAAGGCCCTTCTTTGGGAGTGGCGCCTTCGGGGACATGAATATGGACATCAATTTTTTGGTTAAACCGTTCATCGAGTCCTAAGACTTTGGCCCGGGAGCGAACATAAGACATGGCCGCTTGGGCTGACTCTTTCATTACTTCTCCGAGCTGTCCGGTCAGAATGAGTCCACCTTTTCCGGGGACTTGGGCAACTTCTATAAAAAGAATTTCTCCACCAGCTGAGGTGACTGAGAGTCCTGTGGCCATTCCGATTTCGTCTTTTTCTTCGGCGATTTGGTGATTAAATCGGTAAGGGCCTAAAAATGAGTGGATATTTTTAGGGGTAACGATAATGCTCCTAGTTTTGGAAGCGGCGATTTTTCTGGCTGCCTTTCGACAAATTGTGGCAATTTCTCGCTCTAGATCTCTAACCCCTGCCTCACGGGTGTAACGATTAACGATTTCTTTCAAAGCGGCATCAGTTATTGAAACCTTGCTTGATTTGAGACCATGAGAGTCAATCTGTTTGGAGAGTAAAAACTTCTTGGCAATATGAAACTTTTCCTCTTCGGTATAACCGGCAAAACTGATGATTTCCAGTCTATCGCGCAAAGCGGGAGGGATCGTATCAAGAACGTTGCAAGTTGTGATAAACATTGCTTCGGATAGGTCATAAGGCACTTCTAAATAATGATCCGAGAAAGCATTATTTTGTTCGGGGTCAAGCGCCTCAAGCAGAGCTGATGACGGATCGCCTCTAAAATCAGTTCCGACTTTATCGATCTCATCAAGCATAAAAACAGGATTTAATACGCCAGAGTTTTTAATTCCCTGGATAATTCGACCCGGCATGGCTCCCACATATGTTCGTCTGTGTCCTCTGATTTCTGCCTCATCATGGATACCACCCAGGGAGACTCGGACAAATTTACGCCCTAAGGCCCTGGCAATAGATTTTCCAATCGATGTTTTACCCACTCCCGGAGGTCCGACAAAACAGAGAATCGGTCCGCGGATTTTACCAACCATTCTGTGAACGGCTAAGTATTCCAAAATTCGCTCTTTTACTTTGGGTAGGCCATAGTGATCTTGGTCAAGTACTTTTTCGGCAAAATCTAAATCCGCTCTTTTTCCCTCAACTACTTTCCAGGGCATGTCGACAAGCCATTCTAAATAGGTACGGATATAAGCCGACTCGGGATTATACGAAGTCATTTTAGCGAGACGCGAAAGCTCTTTTTCGGCTTTATCTTGGACTTCTTTAGGCATTCCGGCGGCTTTGATGTTTCGTCTAAATTCGACTATTTCTTTTTCATCGTCATCCTCGCCCAACTCTTTTTCAATGGAGCGCATTTTCTCCCTGAGAATTGCTTCTTTGGTCACCTTACCGACCCGGGCCTGGGTTTCGGTATCGATTTTTTGGTTAATTTCTAGAATTCTAATTTCATGGGAAAGAATGGTTGAGAGAAATTCAAGTCTTTTAACAACATCGACAGTTTCCAAAAGTTGTTGTTTATCAATTGTCTTCATTTCAAAAAGAGCCGAAGCAATTACATTTACAAGTTGATTGGGATCATCGGTTGAAAAAATGGCAATTGATGATTCTAAAGATAAAGACCCACCAAGCTCGCCATACCTGCGAACTTTATTTTGGATATTTCTAAAAAGCGCCTCGGATTTGTCATCAATTGCCGAGAGCTCTGGGATTTCTTCAACTTTTACTTTGAGGAAAGGATCGACCTGACTAAATTCTTTAAGATAAACTCGGGCAAGTCCTTCAACAACGAGATTGTACTCTGTGTCAACTTTCCAAAGTCTGCGGATCACTCCAACTGTGCCCACTTGATAGAGATCGTTAGGGGCGGGGTTTTCAAGCTTTGCTGTTTTTTGGGCTACAAAAACGGCCACACCGGACGATGTAGAGGCATAATCGAGAGCCAGTTTAACTTTGGATCGGCCGACAGTAATAGGAATTGCAGAACTAGGGAAAACGACAGTGTCGCGAAGAGGTATAACGGCTAATTCTTCTGGTATCTTAACCCGCTGGGGTGAGTTAGTAATCTGCGTCATAAGATTAGCACTAATATAACATGAGTGCTAAGTTATGTCAACCCTTAACATGAGCACTCCGAAGTAATTTGAAGCCAAAAATTATAAAAACTACCGAAAACAGGTAAGCTACCTTGACCCCCGTCACTTGCCAAGTATCAAACCTTAAAGTCTCAACAAACAACCGCCCCACCCCAAAAATGATGAGATAAAGTCCAAAGACCTGTCCTTTTTTAAGACGGGGCGACAGCTTGATTAAAACTAAGGCTCCAATTGCGTCCCAAACAAATTCATAAAAGAAAGTCGGATGAAATCTTTCGTAATTCAAAAAAACCAATGGACGTTGTTCTAAAGGTATCTTTATTCCCCAAGGCAAATTGGTTGGCATCCCAAAAGCTTCCTGATTAAAAAAATTGCCCCATCTTCCAATCCCTTGGGCTAAAAGAATAGCCGGAGAGATAAGATCTAAAAACTTTAGAAAATCTATTTTGTGTTTTTTACAGTAAATATAAATTATTAAAAGACCCGCTAAGAGGGCTCCAAATATTCCAAGACCGCCTTGCCAGACAAAAAATATTTCGTTTAGATTCTTTTGATAATAATCCCAACTGGACAAAACATGATAAATTCTTGCGCCGACAATTCCCCCTAAAACCACCCAAAGAAACATATCGTCAATTATTTTTGGTTCAATTTTATAAGCCTGCGATCGGCGACGGATCAGATACCAGGCCGCAAAAATCGAGATGGCAATGATTACTCCATAAAGCTTTATGTTAAATCCGCCCAAAGAAATTTGAGCAATCATCGGTTGAGTCTGTTTTTGATAGAAACAGAGGCAACGTACAAAATAAATGACATGGTAATCAATGCTATGTCTATCCGAAGAATAGTGTCAATGAAAAAATCCTCAGGGAACATCTTGATAAGATTATCGGTGGTCGGATCTAAAATATACAAGTTATTGGTAAAAAATACTTTATGTAAGAGCTCAAAAGCCCTACTAAAACTTAAAACTCCGAAGAAAAGTGTTGCCAAGACTGTTATCAAAAGTGAATAAGCGCCGGTTAATAAACCTTGCGCCAATCTTCTTTTGTACCCATTGTGAGCGTAGAAAAAGGAAAAAAGTGACAGGACGATGGTATTAACCCAAAAAGCCGCCTCGGCACGCTGTAAAAGAAGTCTTACGTCCGAAAGATGCTGCTTTTCTTTGTCATTATAAAAATATTGATCGAGCTTGCCTGTACCACGTAAATAATAAGATAAATCCTGGGCTTGAATATCGACCAACCTGAAATTATCAAACCCTTCATAGACATTGTAACGATAAAACTCTGCACGCCAAAAATTGACGTTTCCGACATATGCTAAAACTCCCAGTGCAATCGCTGCAATGGGAGTAAGAATGGCGTATATTGCCTTGACCATATCTAAACGGATTGCAGTTTAAGTCTATTCACTGTAATAAATTCAAATCGGGCAGGGATGATAGGCTAATTGTAATGGGATAAAAAGCTGGTGGGAAGAAGAGAAATTACCTCAAAATAATCAAGGATAACGCTAAAAGGGCCATCCCAAAATCTTCAATTAATGTGACCTTGGTCAGCGGCACCTTTAAAAAAGTCCCCAGACAAGCACACTGAAACTTTTCCTTTTTTAAAAGCTTTATCAAAACACCCAAACCGCTAAAGCTCATCACGACTAATTCTACCCACAAAATCCATTGGGCAGAACTGATAATCATAGCCAAACCAAAAAAGACTTCAATAAATGGGTAAACATATCCATATGCAAAAAACTTTTTAGCAAGCAAATCATAAGTGGAATAACCCTGAGCAAACCCCTTAAGATCCATCAGTTTAAACGAGGAAAACGTCAGGAAAAATCCAATCATGAAATATGAGATTGTACTTTTTATCGAAAACAAATTATTTAAAAAGTCTTTGTAAGAAATAGTGACAGTGACAAGTAAAATGATCGAGATAATTACTACAAGGGGCATATAATTCCCCAATCCGCTCAACTCGCCTTGGTTAGAATTCTCAGTAACAAGTTTCATTCCACATTTGGGGCATTTTCCAGGCGTATCTTGTCGAACTTCGGGGTGCATCGGACAAAAATATTTCATAATTAATGTTAGTTAATTACTCGTTACCTTTAGAATAACAGAGTAGTCAATACTTCAGTTGATGACTTTCCTTTGGTATCCGCACTTGGAGAAAAAAGATGTATTTCGTTTTTAAATTTAGGGATCCCCAAAACTTTAGTTTTGGGGTATCTAACTATATAATGCAGGCTATGAAGATTTATACAAAAACCGGCGACGATGGCATGACTTCTCTTTTTGGTGGAAAAAGAACTGAAAAAACCAACCCTCGAGTCGAAGCGGTCGGTACTGTAGATGAGCTAAATTCACTTATAGGCGTCGTTCTAACAGATGAGGTGTTTATGTCATTGCGAGGAGTACAGCGACGAAGCAATCTTTCTTATAAAAGAGATCGCCACGCTCCGCTCGCGATGACAGATGTGAGAAATAAACTTCTAAGAATCCAAAACGAGCTTTTTGTAATTGGGTCAAATTTGGCCACTCCCACTGGAGCAAAAGTAAAAATTCCTAAGATTTCTAAATCACATATTACTCGACTCGAGAAAGAAATTGACAGCTGGCATAAAGACCTACCACCCCTTAAAAACTTTATTTTGCCTGGCGGAGGCCTAACAGGCGCTCACCTCCATCACGCCCGATCGATAGCCAGAAGACTTGAAAGAATAACGGTTGCGCTTGGAAAAGACGAGCAAGTCGACAAAAACATTCTAATGTACATCAATCGCCTCTCCGATTGGTTCTTTACTGCCGCCCGTTATATAAATAAGGAAGAAAAGATCGAAGAAATTCCTTGGAAGGGCCGAAAATAAACATGTCAGAATCAAGTGAATCACAGCCAGCAATAGAGACGCCTTTTTTTGAAGTACCTTTTGAGGGAGAGTTTTCTCGAGATCAGGTCATTATTGAAGACAGTGAGGACATGCTTAAGCTTCCCGATGCAGCAAAAGATAGAGTTGAATCTGCATGGCAAAAAAGGATAGGTGAGGTTACCTCACGTGGCGGTAAACTTTTTGATAATACAATTGTTGCACTCAGAGGCTGGGAAGTTCGAGATGGTAAGCTCTTCCTAAAATTAGGACGGACAACTTACAAAACCCTTATTGGATTTATGAATGATCAAACTCTTAAATTTGACTTTCCTGAGTTTTCCCCAAACCAACTTGCCGCCACAGCTTTTGTTGAAACAACTGACGGTTTTATTGCCTTAAACGAAAGGAGCCAGAAAGTAAACCAATATCCTGGCTGGATTGGTGGATATGCAGGAACGGTGGATTTAACGCAAACAGATGCGGAAGGCAGAGCAAACCCTTTTGTCACGGCCGAAAGGGAGATTGAAGAAGAAAGCCATATTCCCCCGGAAACAATTATAGAAATTAAGGCTCTAGGATTTTCCAAAGATTTATTAACTGGACAAAATGAAATGATTTTCTCGGCTAGCACTAGTTTAACTAGAGCTAATATTGAAGAGATACAAGATGGTCAAGACTTGGAAGAAGGTGGGACTATTTTTGTACCAGCCACTGCTGAAGATCTCCGCAAAAAAGTGTTGGAATATTCTAAAATCACCACGACTGATGTTCTGGCTCCTCTTGTTATTTATGGAAGGAAAAAATTTGGCGAGGAGTGGTTTAACTTTGTAATCCATAGACTAAAAAGACGCGGCGAAGTTTATACCCAAAAACTTGATACCGAAAAAAGGAAACTTCTAGAGCAAAAACTAGTCACTAGATTGAGTAGAACGCGTTAGGAGAAATTTACCTGAGTAGGCTGATATTTTGTAGATAGCCTGCCATAATTCTTCTTTGATTAGTTCAATATTACGATTGCTGCATTTAACATGGTGGCAAAACTAACCCACAGAAGGTACGGCACAAGTAGGTAGAATGCCAATTTTGATAAAGGGCGAAACTTCTTCATGGTCATCACTATTAACACCCACATCATCACAATTACTATTAATCCCAATAAAGTCGCTCTCAGCCCAAAGAAGATCGGCGACCAAACAAAGTTAAGTGCCAATTGTGCGAGAAAGAATAGGCCAGCAGTTTTGACTTTCTTTTTCTGCCAACCTTGTTTCCAAATTAGATAAAAAGCTACGCCCATTAGAAAATATAAGAGTAACCAGACAGGTCCAAAGATCCAATTTGGGGGAGCGAAAAATGGTTTATTCAATGTTGTGTACCAAGTAGGGATAGCGGAGATAGTAAATGGTGTGCCCAAAAAACCGACCAATTCACAGCCGATTACTGAAACAATAAGTTTAGGCAAGTCTTTCATCTATATAAAGTATGACCCGAATTGGTAGAGAGAGCAATCAATATCCCAAAAGTCGATTGACTTCCTTTAGGTTCTCAATTTTTGGAAAAGGGGGCAAGCAGATTAGCTACACTTACTGTAACCGCAGCTGGGATTAAGACACTTCTGGCAGCCTTCTTCAAAAGCCACCGGGCTTCCACAATCAGGACATGCTCCAAATGTTTTATCAGGAATTACTGTACGAATAGGTGAAGTCCATGCAGCGCCGGGTCCTTCTTTACCCTTGCTAGAGATCGTAATCTGACCCTCGGTCTTGTTAGGTTCAAAAGCGTTGAGTTGCAAAGTAGCGCTTTGGCCATTGGTTACCCCGTTGGTTTTGTGAACTGGCTCAATTTTTTCTTCTCTGTCTTCATCAAGAAGGGTCAGTTGTTTGGCAGAAGATATCTCGAGAAGCGCTTTACCAACCGCATCAAAAGCCGACAATATTGCATTGGGCCCGAGGCCATAAGGCGTGCCACAAGAGATACCGATTAAATCACTCGCAATTTCTTCAAGTGGCGCGCCATATTTCAAAGCGCGAGAGGCAAGTCTTCCAGTAACCTCGGCAGCCCCTGAGACGTATCCGCCGTGTTTGCCAATGTTTACAAAGACTTCCACTGCTTCATTGCCATCGTTGTAGAAAACCGATGTGTAGACTTTGCCCAAGTCAGAAATTTTTTGCAGTCTCATACCTTGAGCTTCGATTGGCACTGGTTTCTTGCGAATTACAGGAATAATATTTCCTTCCTCATCCTCTTTATAACCTTTGCCTGACAATTGATCGTAGTAAGATTTGTCTTTTTTGACTTCAAGAATTTGTTTTTCGCGGGATCCATCGCGATAGATAGTGATTCCCTTACAGCCTGTCTCATAGGAGAGCCAGTAAGCATTTCTAACATCCTCAACGGTTGCCTCATTGGGAAAGTTGATTGTTTTGGAGATGGCATTGTCGGTAAATTTCTGGAAAGCGGCCTGCATTTTGACGTGATCGGCGGGCACTATATCGCCGGCAACTACAAAGACTCTTTGGACATCTTCGGGTACTTCATCAAGTCCTTGGACTGATCCGCGATTGTCTTGAATAGCTTCCAAAAGCTCTTCCGAATAACAGCCTCTTTCTTTGGCAATTTCTAAAAAGTATTGATTGCTCTCAAAAAGCCTTTTACCTTCGATTGTATTTTTGGCATAGGCGAGCGCGAAATATGGCTCAATTCCTGAGGAACAGCCAGCCAGCATGGAGATTGTTCCGGTTGGAGCAATGGTGGTGCGAGCAGCGTTACGCGGTCTTATTTCTCCGGGTTTGTCATAAATACTTCCCTTAAAGGCCGGAAATACTCCTTTGATTTTTGCCAAGTCTTGCGAAGCATCATCGGCTGTCTTTTGGACAAATTTCATTAATTTTTGCCCCATCTCATACCCTTCTTCGGTGTTGTACCCAACGCCTAATTGCACCAAAGCATCGGCAAATCCCATTACACCTAGACCAATTCGCCTGATTGCCCGAGTCATTTTGGAAATTTCTTCAATTGGGTACTCGTTCATATCCAGCACGTCGTCCAGGAAACGGATTCCAAAAGTGACGGCTTCCCCCAAGCCTTCCCAATCCATTCGGCCAGCTTTGACAAACTTACCCAAATTGATTGATCCTAAAGTACATGCATCATATGGGAGGAGTGGTTGCTCACCGCAAGGATTAGTTGCCTCGATCTGACCGAGTTGTGGAGTGGGGTTGGCGCGAGAATTGTTGATGCGGTCCATAATAATCATTCCCGGATCGCCATACTGCCAGGCCAGTCGTGTAATGACATCGAAAACTTTTTTGGCGTTAAGCCGTCCTGCCACTTTGCCACTTCGCGGATTGATCAGTTCATATCCTTCACCTTCTTGGGTAGCGCGGCAAATGTCATAGAGCTTGTTAATAGCTTTATCAAGCATTACGAGTTTGAGATCCAAATCCCTTGTTGCGTGGCCTTCTTTGATCTCAGCTATGATCTCTGAAATATCCGCTTCTTCGCCTACAAACTGCTCATCTCTCTTGACCTGCTCCATAAAATCTTCGGTTACGGTTACGGAGATATTGAAGTTGGTCAAAGAAAACTCATCGACTTTGTGGATTGCAAACCTCAAGATATCCGGGTGGGTAATGTGCAAAATACCCATATTCGCTCCCCGTCTGACTCCACCTTGTCTGATTTGACTCGTTACATCATTGTAAGCCTGCATAAAAGCAACCGGACCGGTAGTTTTGCCACCTGATGAACCAATCACGTCATCTTTAGGGCGAAGTCTAGAGAATGAAAAGCCGGTTCCACCACCTGTTTTATGGATCATGGCCATATCCGTCATTGTCTTTAGGATGCCTTCCATCGAATCTTCGACAGGAAGGACAAAACATGCTGACAATTGCTGGTTTTCTTTACCAGCATTGACCATGGTGGGCGTGTTTGGGATAAATTTCTGAGCGGCCATCATAGTGTAAAAATTCTCAGCCCATTCTTGGTGTGTTTTTTCATCGCCAAAAAGCCTCTCGGCAGTGGCGACATTGTAAGCTACTCTCCAAAACATTTCTCGCGCTGCCTCGGCAGGGTTGCCTTCGCTGTCGCGAAAAGCGTATCTAGTCTTGGCGATATAAGCGGAATTTTCCGAAAGAGATGGTTCGGGCAAATGCTTCGGAACGTCTGGAATAGACTTGCCCATTTTCTGGACTTCAGGAAGAGTCATTTTCGGTTTAATCGAAAATATCTGAATTGTTTTTTTTGGTTTAATTGTTTTGATATTTTTAGGCATATTTTTAAATTCTATTTTGAGGCTTTCTTTAAAGTTTTAGATTTTTTTAAATTTTTAGTCAATGACAAAAGTTCTTTTTCAAAATCTTCCAAATCCGCAAATTGTCTATAAACTGAAGCAAATCTGATATAGGCTACTTCGTCGACTTTTTTAAGTCTCTTGATAATGAGTTCCCCTATTTTCTTACTCGAGACTTCCGTGGTTGCCAGATTTCTGATATCCGACTCCACTTCATCAACCATGGTTTCGATAATTTGAGCCGAGACTGGTCTTTTCTCGCAAGATTTGACGATTCCCGTTCTTATCTTGGACCGGTCAAAGAGTTCTCTTTTGTTGTCTTTTTTGACAACCAAGATATCAAGTGTCTCTACCCGCTCAAAAGTTGTAAATCTTTTGGAGCATTTGAGGCACTGCCTGCGGCGGCGTGTAATTTTGCCGTCCTCACTCTCTCTTTTATCAATTACTTTATTCTCTGCAAAGGTGCAATATGGACATTTCACTTGCTACTTACCTTCCCTCAAACACCATCGTTTGATGCTTTCTCCGCAATTTTTTGACCAAAAAATTAGGGACCCCCTGCCTCTGGTGAATTTTCACTCAAGATTAGTCTCATGGGGCCCCCAATCGGCGCAGCGATCGGGAGTCTGCAAAACCACAATATCTTGTGGTATACCTCTAGTAAAGACACAACATACCACCTGTGTCAAGACCCCAATTTAAGGCTGATTTTCACAACTGAGGCTAACATTTACTATACGAAGAAAACCCAAAGATTGCAAGCCCGCCAAAAATCGCTCTTCGAGTCGCAGTACAAATGTACTAAGGCGAGAAGTAAGATCGGGCGGGCAAGTCTTTAAAGGCTCAAAAGCATGCGGGCCTCTTTACTCATTCGAGAGACTTCCCAAGGTGGATCAAAGACAAATCTCGTTGAAACAGACTCTACTTTTCCCAAAGCTTTAATTTTGGACTCTACTTCTTTTGCAATAACAGCAGTCAATGGACAGCCCATTGTTGTCAAGGTCATCGTGATATCGACTTTTTTACCCGCCACACTGACATCATAGATAAGCCCTAGGTCGACAATGCTTATCCCCAGTTCAGGGTCGTCAACTCCTTTTAAAGCATTGAGAATTTGTTTCTTTGTCGGCATGGGAGTATTTTACCCCAAGCCTCGCCTCTTTTCACCTCAGCTGGTTTGGGATCTTCCCAAAAGGATATACAAAGCAATAGCCACCGACAAGACACCGATAATAAGTTGCAAAGTGATAAACCCTACTGAAGCAGCTTGAACAAGAGGCTCCAAAACATTGGGCATAACATGCACCAAACCTCCGACCAAAAGAAGAAGCGCACCGAGTGTTCCTATTCCACCTTTACTCAATCTATTTCACCTCCCTCGCCCGACAACAATCGCACTTCGAGCCGCAGTACAAATGTACTAAGGCAAGAAGGAAGATTGGGTGGGTAATTTTCTCCATAATTTTAATCTGTAGTCTTGGTAACGTTTAAGGCGGTTTTGGGGATACTAATTTGATTGATCCAAGGCACAGTCAAGTCAGAAAGAAGTAGGGCAAAGACAAGGGGAGCAGCCAAAAAAGGCATAAACCCTGAGATAAATATCGCAGCGGCGCAGACAACTGCAAAAATAATCCGGCCTTGGTGAGAAAGCGGGTTCGTTTGGGGCTCAATAAGCATGATAGAAGAAAAGAAAAGCAAGGACAAAACTAAACCGCCGATATAGGCAGACCACAAATCAATTGAATGGTACTGAATAACAAAACCAATTAGAGTCAAAAATGCCAGGCTAATGATAAAAATAACGACCTGACTAATCCGCCTTTGTTTCCACAAAATATACCCGCCGAGTGCCAACATTAAATAGGGATACAAGTCTCCCCACCAACCATTGGCATATAGTTTAAAGGCAGGTACAAGCGATACGGCAAAAATGCCGGCTGCAGATGGATTGAGAATATGTCTTTTTTTGCCAAAACTTTCAAACCTTAAAAAGTTTTTCGAAAGGATGGCTATCACTGAGGCCAAGGCAACAGCCACAAGTGAAGAGTCGATCGAAAGAACAAGGCTAATTATAAGGCCTGTGATAATTGCCGAAGTCGCTGGAAAAAAGCGTCTGTTTTTGGCATAAAATATCGCTAGATCAAGACCCACTGCCACACCTACAGCAACGACTGCTTGAAGAATGGTCGGCACAGGGCCAAACTGAATAGCCCCAGCTAGGATCAAAATCGTAAGAACAATAATTGCCTGGGTTTTGATATTGTGAAGATTAAAAAAATTCATCCCATATCTCTCTTGTTCTCCTTATCCTTCTTCTTTCCCCCACCTGACAAACGTTGAAAAATCGCTAGTACCAAAATGCCGGCTACAAGTATTTGAATAGGAATACTGAGAGTATCATCAGCACTCCCAAAGTGAAGATAGAGGTTAATAACAACCAAAACCAAAGCAAAAAATGTGAATATTAGAGCCATCAAATTAAGCTTAAGTTCTCAAAAGTACGCTTGTCAAATTTTGCAAGCTAAAACCCATCTTGACGACAGAAGGCAGCAAGATATATTTTAAAGAAAGTTCACAGGAAACCATCCCAATAGAATTACGGGACAAGGTTTAAAAAGGGAATCCGGTGTCAATCCGGAGCTGTGCCGCAGCTGTAATGAGCACCCCACACTAACGTGTGGGGACCCCACTTAAAAAATTACGGGGTCCCCGGGCGAATGAAGTGAGCCCGGGGAAGTTCTTAGCCAGAAGACCGACTGTGAAATATAAAATCCCGAGCAGGATAAGAAGTTTCCTTCTTTTCCATATGTTTGGGAAAAGGAGGATTTTTTATAAACAAAGCCGAGCTAGCTTACTATCCATATCCAGAGCATGAAACATCCCCTCAAAAAAGGGCGCCTTTTGCCTTCGACTTAGATATAGAACTCCAGCACATCACTGAGTACGGACAAGGGTATCGACCTTTTTTTATAGAACAAGCCCATTATTTTGCCAAAGAAAGTTATGGGAAAGTTCCATTAGTTCAGTATGAGCATGAAATTGAGAATGGGGTACTTATGTATGAAGTGTCAGGGCAGAAAATCCAGGCAAAAGATAGTTACAGACATCAAGCTGTTGATTCCTCTCTTCCAGATTGGTACCGCGCCCGAGCTTTTGGTGATCTACGCTGGGTAGACAATCTAGAAAAGCAGCTGGCCAAATCGGGGGATGGAGATTTATTTTTCGACCTGAGTCCAACCGCTTTCGAAATCTCACTTTCCGAAAGACAAAGATGGGGATTTGGAACTCATAGCTTTGCCAGACTTCATCAAGTAGTAGGCGAAGGAAGGCGTAAAAAATTAGTGTCTCGTGCGCCTCGAAATTACCTCGATCTTCCAGAGCAAGCAAGACTTTTTACTATGCTAAGCGGATACCCTGTCGAAGGGCAATATTTACTAGGAGAAGTAGCCAAGATTGATCGAGGTACAGAAATAGGGCACATCCAAAAAATAGTCGACGATTTATATAACCAGACTCCAGATGAGCGAAAAATTATTCCGCCTGAAAATGACCAGATCATAGCTGATAATCAAGAAATGGATGCACATCTTGCTCAATTAGATTGGTGGCTAAATAATATTTTTGACTTGATGGCGGGGGAGGCATCAAAAAGTGTGATTGAAAAACAATTTCATGGTTGGGAAAATGCAATCAAAGATCTAATTCGAAGAGGAAAAATCCAATCAGACTTTTCTGAGGAAGATTGGGGGTTCCGCTCCAAAATTATAGATTATTTCTCAGATCAACCATATGTTTCAGAAGGTAACGGTTGTGGCTTTGGTTCTGGATTTGGACTACGGGAAGCTGCCTCAACAGAAAGCGGTCCACTGGATTATCTTGGACTAACAATCAAAGAGAATGATGAGTGGACCAGGGGTGAGTGCCGAAGATGTGAGAGAAAAGAGATTATGGTCGGACCCTGCAGTATTTGTAAAAATTGCGAGAAAAAGTTTGATCTAGAGGCGATTAACAACTAAAGTTTGGGTATTTTGAGTAATTTTCACACACGTGAGTTGTAAACTTGTTCAATTTTAATATCTTTTATTTTCTAGCGTTTCCAATTTCTTGAAAGGAAAGCGAACTTTGCTGCCCAAAGAACGCTTCCCTTCAAATACCTCAAGAGCATTGCTATTCGAGTTTCAGTCTGCGGTAGTAATGCTCTTCTTCTATGAACTACCTCAGAAATAAATTTCCAAAGTAACCTTCAAATTCTTATCGCTATCCCCGACACCTTTGAATCTATCTTCTTTTAGTTTCTATTACTTATTGATGTCCCTTGAAGAATATAAAAGCCAAATCCTACAATAATTGCGATTAAAAGAATATTTGAAAGCCCGGCAATTGCAAGAATACCAAGCACTGAAAGTACCCATAATAATAACAAAACTGAAGCAATTTCTCGAAATGGCCGCGGCAGAATGCTAATTGCCCACCCAACCGCAAATACAACAAGTAAATTCCATAAAGTAATTTGGTGATTATTGATAGAAAACAAAGCAGTATCCGGAACATGGAGCCCACCAACTGGTGCATATCCCAAAAACCAAAGACCAATAAGAATTGCTAAAATTACAAATAACATTAATTAGTTTTTACCAAAAAATATACGATTATTAAATTTAATTTTTTGTTCGTAAGCTAAACCGCTAAACTTTACTCTTGGCAAAAACTGTTTAAACAAATTCACTTGTCTTTGCCCCTGAACTATCTCAGGATAATTTCCCAGATTAAAGTTGATTTCATCTCTAGATATTTCTATCAATTTTTTTTCTGAGTTTACGTCCATAGTTAATAGTCCCAATAAATCTGGAATAATACTTTTGAAATATAATTGATAAAACACTTTTTTCATATTTATGGTAGAATGTATGAGGTATAAGCGGTTGACCTGAAACTCTTGAACGGCAAGTTCAGATATATGTAAATATGTTTGATTGTGGACTGTTGTTCATCTTTCAGGTAATTATTAAACACTCATAAAACTTAATAGTCTACCAATCATCCTTACACCTCAAGTTACATTCGGCTCTATCTTAACTATTTTATATTTGTGAATCTGTAATCTAAACTGTAAGTTTAGAGTGGCCGTGATTACAATTGATTTGTAATCTATCTGCGTCATAAATATGTCGTTTCCAGGCAAGAAGACCTTATCGCCAATATTTATTAACTTAACAATTCGCGCTCTAGTTTTTTAATATTGTTAAAAAGCATTGAATGGTCTATATATTCAATTAACCCTTTTTTCTCCAGTTTAATGATTTCTATGCTTGCAGTTTCTCGGGCAACACCGACTAATGTTGCTATATCCTGATGAGTAAATCTATGATTTACTACAATTCCGCGAACATTCTTTGACCCAAAGTGCTTGGCTATATAAATAAGTACTGATATAACCCGCCTATAAGCGTCACTAAACACCAAATGCTCCACACGTTTTAGCGTCTCAGCGTATTCTTCCAACAGACCACTCATCAGCTCAAAAATAATTTCCGGCTTATCTTTAATAAAAGTTACTACCTCATCACGAGGCGCCCTACCAACCTCAACTGGCGTTAGCGCTTCAAAATAATAAACGTTGGGAGTCCCATTTACTGCCCAAACCATTGGGAAATAAGAAGTAGGTTTTAAAATATGCAGTGTTAGTTCGGTGCCTAGAGCGGAAATGGTGTATTGCCTAATATATCCTTTGGTCAAACAAAAAATACCCTGCGGGTCATCATCTGCCCGAATAAGAGTCTCTCCTTTTCTATACGAACGTGTTTTAAATTGGTTATAGAAAGTGCCAAACTTTCTTATATTTGTCTGCGACATTAGCTCGACCCCACTTGTCCACATATTATACGCCTATACACCACAACTTCAAGTTTTTGACTTTCAGGTGCCTGAACCAGCAAAGTAACCAATTGTTTCAACCTATTATTAATTCTGAAAATTTTAGGTAGTATTCTGCTGGCTCTGACGGAAATAAAATACAAAAAGAATGACGTTGAAATAAGATATGTAGTTTAAGCTACAGCTAATAACTAAAACTGGTCAAACTGAGTAAATTACACACAGGGAATAAAAAATTTGATCAATCTATACTCAAAGTGCTAAAAGCTCGAGAGCTTTATGCACAATCACTGCCGGCCAGAATAAACCTTTGACGATACCCACCAACCCATCAACAAGTGTTGTTGCGTGTTGGAGATAATAAACTAAAGCCCCGATTACTCCAAGCCCGTACAGAGCTCCAGAACTTGCATGCTGATTACCTTTCATACTTTTCCCCTTCCCTACCTACAGTATTAACCAGGCCAACTTTGATGTCAAACCTGCAAATTTGCTAAAATACGAGGATATTGCGGGATCGTCTAATGGTAGGACGACAGATTCTGGATCTGTCTATCTAGGTTCGAATCCTAGTCCCGCAGCAAGCTAGTGCACCCCTCACCGACCGTGGCTCCTATTTAGCCTGAGCTGGCTTTCTAATCGCTCATTTATTTTTAGAATTTATCTATAATTCTGCAACCGGTTTAAACTAGAGATTTCTCTATGGATTTTATAATAAGGGTCACAGAAAATTTGTTATCCAGATTACACACACATATAGAAGCGTATTACTGTGTATGTTCTTAAACTTGCGTATAGTAAATTCACTATGACAACTGTACAACAGAGAAAACAAGATGATAACAAAAAAACAATCGATTCTGCTGTGGCACGCGTAGCGGGAGCGGTTCAAGTAGCTGGCGTTGCGGTCTCAGCAACAATGGCGATAAAAGATGAAGCACTGGAGGATGTTGAGGCATTAAAGACAGAATCAAATGTTAAGGTAGGAGATTATGCAATTAAAAAGATTACAAAAGACACAAAAAAAGTTTTAGAAAAAAGCAAATAATGGTACTTAATAGGTCAGCACCAGCTTAGTTGGCCATAAAACTATTCCGAACATAGTCCCAGTCAGCCAGCAAGAGTAATTTGACTTAAGTCTGTGCGATGTTGCCATTATTTTGCGCAAAGATAGGCACTCGACCGGTAAGAAGTGCACGGCGAACATTAAGTGTAGAGCGCAGCTATTGACAGCCAAAAAGGTGTTTGGAGGTTGGATAAGGATGAATTAATTGATGTGATGGCCAAATCTTTTTGTCTATTCTTATTACTCGAATATGGGTTACCAAGATATGCCTTCTAGCCCTCAATCGCTCGCGTTAGAGCCAGAGAAATCGAAATAAGACTTGTCGGATTACCTTGATAAGCGAGGTATTTTGGCTGCCAGACAGGATCAAATTTTTCTTTGTAACGACGTAATCCTTCAAATGAATAAAATTGGTCGAAATATTTGACAAGGTGGCCGATAAGTTGCTCTTCTGGCGGCGACTCTTTTTGCTGTCCGACTCCGCTTAGCGCGGCAAGACCTAAATTAAAATAAGTATAACCCTCTTCAAACAAAAGCTTTAAAAACTTGGCGAAAAGATAATCCATTGTGCCATTGACAATGTCGTCTCGGTGGCGCATTAAGTCAATTGTGGCCTCGCCTTTTTGAAAGGTAGGAATTTGATTAACAAATGCAACAATTTGTCCTTTTTCATTACTGACCGTAAAAATATTGGTTTTATTCAAATAACTTGTATCAAACTTGCCCATGATAAAAGAAAACTCTTTATGTCCATCAGTTGAAAGCCAGTTGTCAGACACCTGTTTTAATTGAATAAAAAGTTCAAATGAATGTGGCGGCGTATGATAGGCAACCTGAAAACCTATTTGATCAAATTTTTTAACTACTCTGGAAAAATCTTTTTTGTGTGAAGTAGTCGTAGCAAATTTTTTCAAATCAACTATTGCTTCCTGGCCAATTTGAAAAAAGCGTAAACCATGGTTTTTATAAATCGGTAAAAGTTTTTGAGAAATACTTATAAAAGCGGCGCGCCATCCATTTGACTGACAAAAATCTAAAAACTCTTCGATGCAACTTTTCATTTCAGATTGAGGGCCCAATGGGTTTCCTAAAGAAATCGCTACACCGCCAACGGTTTTGTAAGCGACAACCGATTTTTTTGTCATGTTAAAAAAGTAAGATTTATCGCCAGCTGTTTTAAAAAAGTCCAAATCTGACGATCCATATTTTTTCAGCAACTCCTTAACTTGTTCTCTTTCGCCTGGTAAAGTAGACAGTCTATATGCAATTGGCCTAAAAAGATTGTAGACCCCGAAAGCAAAAGCAGTAATGCCCAAAAAATTAAGCGAGTCTAAAAACCAGACGGCATTGCGAGTATGGGGGTGCATTGAATTATCAGTCAGGAGAAATTGATTGATTGTCGTTTCAAAAGCGCGGCGAATAGTAAAGTCGATATGGAAGTCTCGTTTGTCCAAAAACCAAAAACCAACAGTTCCGTAGGCTAGAGCAAAAATAATTGAGGTAATCAACACTAAAAATCCCCGGGTGATACTTTGTACTTCAGAGCGGACTCTAAAAGATTTTCTTTCAATAATTAAAAGAATAAGAAGGATCGCAGACGATGCAACATCCAAAAAGAAATGGCTGTTGCCGATATGCAAAATTATTACGAGTATTAAAAGAGCCAAAGTTATTATCCAGGCGACAAGTTTACGTCTAAATAGATTGAATGATAAGTAAATGAAGAAAAATCCAATGATGATACTTAAAGATCTATTCAGATAATGAAGCTCAAAAGGTAAAAAGTAGTCAAAAATGACTGTTCTTTGACTAAACCTTTCAGTGAAAGTTTCTACAATTATCAAAAAACCGTTAGCCAAAATCATAAGTGATGTTAGATAGATAGCAATATCTTTTTTGGTTCGTTTCATACCTGAGACAATAATACCAGATTAGCCTTTGCACTTTAATCAATTTTTTATAATTTCTCCAAAATGGAGTACCCTTGCGTTAGTCAAATTGATTTTGGGAAGTTAAATAGGTTCTACTGTCGTCTAGTGCCCGCAGCATGTCTTTAGATTAATCCAAACAACTTCAATACTAAATAAGGCTCGCCTAGTCCCACAATTGTCCCTGCAATTACCTGCTTGAGGGTATGTTTCTTGAGATAGACTCTGGCAAAGCCCACAAGCGGAATTATTGGCAAAAGCCAAAGCATTTTGGGTCCAAACAGATAAACCATGATAGTGATTGCCGCAGCATTTAGTATCATGTGCCCACTGATTTTCCACTTCAGAGTAACAATAAATAGGGTAAGGGCAGCAATAAACATAATAAGGCTCAATACAAAAAATTCAAAATTTCCTAGAAAATAAACGAGAATAAGAGAAATCAAAAAAGCCGCTGTTGTCAGTCCAAAAAGAAGATATCTCTCTTCCCTTTTGGTGATGTCTACGTCAGAAATTAACTTTTTTTTATAAAGGAAATTATAGGCAGAAAAAGGAATACCAATATTAAAAAAGAGTAGAACAGGAACGAGGATTTGCACTTGGGACATAGAAAGACCGCTGTTTTTAAGAGTTGTCAAAAGCACAATCAAAAGCCACGGTAAAAAGAAAAGACGAGAGATAGTTTTAGAAAATTTAGTTTTATTCATTTTCAATTGTTTATCCTATTCAAAATTAACTTGATCCAAAAGACAAGGCTTTTGGTATACTCATGTCTATGCAAACGAAGGTTTCCTGGTCGTGGGAGTTGCCGGAAAAGATTGACGGCACTGCCATTGTTTGTGACGCGTGGGCCGCAACGACCAATATTTCCACCTTTTTATCACAAGGTGTCGCCAACTTATTTATTGTCAATGTTGACAATATTGAGAAGGCTGCCAAAAAATATCCCCAAGCGTTAAAGGTGGGCGAAAGTCAGAAATTACCTGAAAAATTTTTTGACATATCCAATTTCCCACATGATATTGCCAAAATCGATTTGGAAGGCAAAACTATTCTTTACATGTCAAACAATGGATCTAGAGTTATAGAGCTTGCCTTTCGTAAAGGAGCAAAACAAGTCATAACAGTAAGTTTTGTAAACATGAAAGCGGTTGTTAATTGGCTTAAGGGGAACATGAGCGATTCCATTACCCTGGTCGCTTCAGGTGAAATTACACCTGATCAAAAAGCCTTGGAAGACTACCGATGCGTTGAAGCGTTAGACAAACTGGTAAAAGGCAATGAAGTTGATTGGGAAAGTGTTTTTGAAAGAACCCGGGAGTATTTAATGCAGAGATATCCAGAGTACGATGATAAGCGTGATCGCAAGCTTATTTTTGATTTGGATAGAGATAATGTCGTCCCCCTCTGTCAACCTCAAGACGAAGGTTGGATTAGGATAAAAGCTGTTTTAGCTTGATTTGACAATACAAAATCGCAATGATATAAGAACACCATGACTAATCCTGAAGTAGTTAGACCAGAATTAGAGAACGAGCCCACGACTTATTTCGATATCCTAGCTCTAGCAGTTGCAAAATCATCACACACTCGCTTTAAAAGCGGCAATGCGGAGTGGACTCGGGCTATTGCCGATGCCCAAGAAGCAACCCAAGATACTTCACCCGAATTTCTGAGAGATGTGGCTATTGATAGAATAAATGAACCATACATTGGACCTTTTAGCCATGAGGTCTCTGAATTTTTAAGAATTATGAGAATGTCTGGAGCTTTCTCTTCCTTAACAACAGTAAATGAAAGCACATACATAATGTCGCAGGATACTAAAGCGGAATTTTTAGAAGAGATAACTGAACAACTGCAAGTTCTAGAAGAACCTATTGCCAAACTAACTGAAATAATAGATATCAGGCTTGGTTTAGATCCTATTTGAGAGTCGTAATAGTAATTATTCGGGCAGTCGAATTCGGAAGTAGTTCAATCTTAAGATAAACTAACTTGCTTTTTCTACGCTCACTATCTCAGCCGCAGCCAAGCCTCCTACGCATCACAAACAACCGCATCTTTAACTATAGATTCCCAAATATTTAACTGCTAAAATAGCTTGAGCGGGCCGTAATTCTGGTTCGCTTTTTCAAAAATGCTAGAATTTTTGGCAAGCTTCATTATCAAATTCATAGAATCCACCAGTTACTTTGGCATTTTTGTCTTTATGACGCTCGAATCCGCTCTCATACCAATCCCTTCCGAAGTCACTATGTCTTTTTCCGGTTTCCTGGCATCTTCTGGAAGATTATCTCTGATAACAGTCATTCTTGTTGGCACAATCGGCAATCTTATCGGCTCCTACATTGCTTACTATATCGGTTATTTCTTAGAAGAAACAGTCCTTTTAAATTTCATTAAAAATTATGGTAAATTCATTTTAATTTCAGAACACGATTATCTAAAAGCCAACGAGTGGTTTACCAAATATGGTAATAAGATTATCTTCGTCTCACGCCTCTTACCCGGCATCCGCACAGTTATTTCTCTTCCGGCAGGCGTTTTTAAAATGGACATCAAAAAATTTACAATCTACACATTTCTTGGAAGTCTAATCTGGTCTACCATTCTTACACTTATCGGCTACGTCCTTGGATCAAACTGGATGGCGCTGGAAGGCTATTTCAGGAAATTTCAAATCGTTATTATTCTTTTATTAGTCGTTGCTGCTGCCTGGTATATCAGAAGACACCTCAAACACACTCTTTGGAAATCGTAACCTCTTTGATATGATAGGTAAGACATAGCTGCCCTATGCTTCGTAAAATTAATCATTATTGGTTTAAACCCGCGCGCAATTTTTTGGGATGGAAACCATCCTCATGGCAAGGTTGGCTTACAGTCTTTTTATTTTTAGCCTATCTGATCAAATCATTTCTTGATATCCACGAAGGCTCTCATTCAATATTGAGCTCCCTGATAAGTACTGCCCAATCGGCTATAATTGCGGTAATTATTTTGTTCATTTTTTTCTTTTGGAAAAAGTCCCCAACCCGCTAGATAAAACTTCTACCAGGACACGCCTTTAGGATCGCAGAGCGGAGCTCGATAACCGCAAAATAAATCTTGACCTGCCTTTAGACTCGAGTGAAACGAGAGACGCAAGGCTTGGGCTACTTTATAATAAGAGCATTCGGCAAATTTCTTCCTGGCCCAGCCTTATAAGAGCCTTCATACATCGCCACCGATCCGCCACCGTCTAAATTAAGCGCATCGGTTACCCCGAGCGACTGAAAAATACCCACCATATCACTCATATTGGCGTTGCGTGCAATTACCAAAAATAGCTTACCACCACCTGTCCCAATGCCCGTTCGGGTGCCCTTGGACATTAGGTTGGATGGCAAACTCGATTCGTTAAGAACCACCTGTCCCCCAGCAATAAGTGAAGGGTAATTCACAATTCCGCCGGTAATTCCTCCCGGTACACCAGCCGAGGCCGAGACAGGGAAAAACTGGGCCGATCCTTGGCGAAAGACAAACATCCCTCGGTCATTCCAGCTCAGTTTATCTTCATTAACCCAATGACCTAGTCTGGAATCATAAACACCATAATTAAATGAATTAACAGCGCCGGCACAGGACG